>Ga0172371_10000050_pt1 | contig 146091 bp, 182 predicted proteins | sample Lak12m_FD_114543 | JGI IMG/M metagenome (GOLD analysis project Ga0172371, IMG submission 114543) | Freshwater microbial communities from Kabuno Bay, South-Kivu, Congo - kab_022012_12m | ecosystem: Environmental > Aquatic > Freshwater > Lake | place: Democratic Republic of the Congo...
AGACATGAATGAGACCAACAACTTTACAGACACGAACTTCACTGCATTGAGGCAGATTTATTTTGAGGACACAACCTCATGGTTCAACTACAACAACCAGACAGACGGAAACATCTGGCTCAAGACCAATGTGTCAGCCACGGGTTCAATCAACCGCACTCTCGTCAACTGGAACACAATCGTCATGCGCTGGAACGATACTAACGGTACTGTAGGCATGACTGCACGTTATAACATCACCGGAATGCTGCCAAGCACAACATATTACATATACAATACATCAAATAGTGTACGGACAACATCGTACATCTTGGTAGCTGACTCAAGCGGTGTCCTGCCGTCATTTACAATAGTCCTTTCCGGCAACACAGAAATATCTGTAGGTACGTCGACAATGGTTTCTGTAGTATTATTGAACACCAACTGGGTGTGGACTTTGCCTTACAGCGGAGATAAAATCCGCCTGGGCAGCGCAAAGAACTGGACGTGGGCAGCATTCAACAACAGCGGAGCGGGCTGGATAATTCCAAGAGGCAGCGCGAATAACTGGTCGTGGGCTTAAACGACTTGTTGGTTGATAACTGGGTGTATAAAATTACAACAGCGGATCAACTGACTGATTTTGTGCGCAAAGAATTTTCGAACGCAGTTATTGTTCAGAACTTAAAAGCTCGGTATTGTAAATCGTTGAATCCAAATTTGTGCTTTTGAGGTATGTCAGATAGAAAAGATTCTGCCCTTCAGAAACATTTGCGACCCATACGACATGATTTTCTAAAAATGACGAAGGGATTTCGACATAGTCGGAATTCTGTATTGCGATAGAATTGACGTCAATTTCAGGATCCGGCTGGAAATACAGCTCAAAGCTTGTGTTTCCGGTAACTGTTGAATCGACCCAGACCGGAAGCTTATAAACTGTCCACGTTGTATTGCCTAAAAGCTTGTCGCTCATCTGCGCGCCTTCAGCCTTTAATGTTGCCTCGAAAGGTTGTTTGGGCTTTGAGAGATAAGACATATAATAGAATGCGACAGAGAGCATTAGCACAAAGATAACCATTGCTACAGCCATGTCTGCAGAAACTATTGCCTTTGTTTTGTTTCGACACCTAAGCATGGCTATTAATTGACAGTTCGCGGATAAATAGATTATTTACCTTGCTCCGCTTGCTTCCTTTTCCCTGCGCATCTTCTCAGAGTACGCAAAGCTTGCGGTATCGCCTTTTGCAGCGGCAAGTACTTCTTCTGCAAGTGCTTCGCCGGCAGTCCTTTTATTAGCGTATGACTTTGCCTGCGTTCCCTGAGCTATATGCTTCAGTGCGAGGTCAACACGCCTTTGCGGCGATGTTATGACTCCCTCGCGCACGAAAATACCGCCTCTCTGGTAGGATATTGCTTCTTCAAGAGGCGCGGCATTTTCAACCGCAGTTATAAGAACTTCAAGAGGATTTTTCTGGGATTTCTTTTCGATTATCTCAAAAGCTTCTATGATAATGTTTGCGACATTCTGTGTCTTTCCAACAGCCCTGCCGGAAGTCAGTTTGTGCTTTTTTCCGCGGTGCCCTGCAACGAAAAGCTTTGTCATGAGGCGCTCAACGACGTTCATCTTAGATTTGTAAAATTGTGTCGATGCATACTTTCCGGACGATCTCGGCGCGATTACTGGCGTAATGTTTACGTAACTCGCGATTCCCGCATCCTTTACTTTTAGACCCTCAAATGACCATCTATTGAAAAGTTTTACTTCTGACATTAGTATTCACCTACTTGACTGCCCTCTTCTTTCTTCCTTTTGTAAGTTCGGTAAGTGAAATGCCGTTTGCCTGTATCACTTTCCATTTTACTGACGGAAGCGAACCCATAGGGCCTGCGTTTGAGCCGCCGATGTGCTCTATCAGCACTTCGTCGTGTTCCTGAATATTATTAATTGCGCCTGAAAGCGGTGCGAATGCGGTGATTTGCTTTCCATTCTTGATTAGCTGGACTCTCACGCACTTCAGCATTCCCGAGTGAGGCTGTTTTGCTTCGAGCTGCCGCTTGTCAAGGACTATTCCGCGCGCCTGGTGATATCCTTCAAGAGGGTCGCTCTTTTCCTTTAAGTGGAGCTTCTTGTTCTTGTAATACCAGTCGTGCCACTGTTTATCCTTTCTTTTCTTTTTTAGATCTCTTCCTGAAAATAATCCTCTTGGCATTTTATCAACTCATTGCATTATTATAAAAGTTTGGAATTTTTTGAATTCCGAGATAATTTTACATTTCGATTTTATTTGTTAATCATTACAGCAATTTAACTTCATCAATTCCGAAAATCCGTTTCAGAAGCGTTGTTGCATTCTTTATTGTTTTTCCCTCGCGCCCGATTGCGAGCGATTTGTCTTTTTGCTCTACGGAGATTTTTATTATCTTATTTCCGTTTTTTTCTGACATTTCAAATGATTTGAGCGGAACGGGAAGCACGTTTTCCGTGAACTCTTTTATTTCGGGCGCATATTTAAAAACCTTTATATTGCGCCCAAATCTGGATTGTATTTCTTTTATTCGTTTTCCCTGCGGCCCTATAACATCATTAAGATTCCTGCACTCGATGACAAAAACAAGATCTTCGCCGTCTTTATAATAATCAATTACGGTTGTTTTCGCCATTTTTTCAAAAAGCGCCATTGTCTGGATATCTTCCTGGGATATGGTTATTTTCATTGAATATCAGCTATTTCTTTATTCCAATAACAGCGATTTTGAAAGGCTTTACACAAAGCGCGCCTAAATCCGCGCTGTTGCATTCGAATTGTTTTACTTCTATTTCCGAAAGCTTTCCGTAGTGCTCTATGTCTGATTTTATGCTTTCCGGGCAGTTTGAAGCGATTACAACCGAGCATAGCTCGCCGGCCTTAAGCGCCTTCATTGTAGTTTCCGCGCCTATTAGCACTTTTTTCGTTTCAACTGCTTTTTTTATCTCTTTTTCAAGCGTCATAAGTAATCACATAGTTATTTCATATATCGGTCATTCATTTTTTCAGCGATTGGTATCATTTTATTAATTTCACACACTGCTGCAGCAGTTAATGCAACTGCCAATATGGCCTCGCCTGCTAAAACTATTTTATTGTAGGGTTCTGGAAATATTTCCGAAATTTCGTATGCCGAAATTGCGCCCGCCATTCCGCCGACAACACTACCAACCATAAATTCACCAATCATACATATAGTCGCGAATTTAAAAACTTATTCCTATTCTTCTTTTACAGCCAACTTCACGATTCCCGTTCCAATCGGCGCGAGGTTTCCTACAATAATGTTCTCGATAACGCTTTCCAGAGGGTCTATTTCTCCTGCGACAGCTGCGTATGTCAGGTGCTTTACTGTCTCTTCGAAGTTTGCCCTTGAAAGAACGGATGCTTTTCTTCCTGCAAGCCCGTATCGTCCGATTGCAGATATTGTCGAATTATTAGTCATGACATCAGCGACAAGAAGCAGGTGCCTTGTGTCTGTGTCGACGCCCTGTTCTCTCATTGTGTCTATTGTTTCCTTGACTATTGCGTTTCGGGCAGCCTCTATTCCAAGCACATCCGCGACTTCGAAAATATTATTGGAAGTGGTTCTTGTGGTGTCGACACCCTTTAATTTTAATACTCTTCGAAGGCTTGAGCCGAGCGTTCGTATAACCCAGTCGTTTTTGACTTTTTCAATTATTACCTGGCTTACGCCCATGATTCCCTTGATGTAGATTGTTCTTGCTTTTATTCTTATTGCCTGAAGCTCTCTTACGTCGAATTCCTTCTTTTTCAGTTCGATGTATATTTTGTTCTGGTCCGTTGTCAGCGTTATGGAGCGCAGGTTTTTCTTAAGTATGTTTGCGATTTCCTCGACATTTGTTTCCGATGCATTGACCTGCTCGCGGTCCAGTATTATTTCCACGCGCATGTGAATCATGTCAAGCGAGTCTTCTGAAATCAGCTGTACGAGTTTTGTTTCTCGGATTTTTGATGCGATTTCCCTTGCCTTTTCAAGCGTGTTGTTCTGTTCGTCAAGATATATTGCCATTGTGGGTGTTTTCGGCATTTTTCTTGCGTCAAAAATTTCAATAAGACGCGGCAATCCTTTTGTCGTGACTAATTGAGTTCGCCCTTCTGCGTGGTATGAACGAAGCGTTGTCTGTGTTGCAGGCTCCGATATTGATTGCGCAGCTACGACGCCTATTGCTTCGCCGACTTCGAATTTCATCGATTCGTATTTTTTCTTCATCGCTTTCTGTTCGCTGTCCGGAAGCCCGACTATTGCATCCGCGTATTTTTGAGGGAAAAAATCACTATTTGCATTGCTTTTTTCTGAACTTTTATTTTTTTCTGCCATAAAAATCACATTACTTTCAATTCCTTAGCCTCTTGTAAATATTTCTTTAACGTTTCTGTTTCTTTTTTGCATGCGCTTTTAATCATCATTTTTGAAGCTGATTTTTTATGCGCTTCGAATGAATCCGCGACATTCCAATAAGGTTCATCGATTTTTATTGCACGAAAGGGCAATCGGCTTCCATATGGCGCGCCAATCAATATCAATCCTTCATCACTTTCATCGCATTTTTCTTGCATATTGTGCCCGACAAACGGATATAAATCGATTCGATTTACCTCTATTTCTCCGCCGTTGAATATTGTTCCTTTTTCGTATGTGTTAGATACGAAACCAGTTATGAAAAACGGCATCTCGGTATGTTCGAGCAAAGTAAGATATATTTTCGGTTTTTCACCTTCTTTGTATTTTCTGTTTATCTCGTTAAATTTCATAATCGTGTTCACGCCGCAAGTTCCATCGAGTTTTCCATTGCGTCTTTTATTATGGCTGATTCCCTTTTTATTTTTTTAAACTCCTTTGGCGTGTAGCAAATATAATCGACATGTTTTGGGAATGAAACTTTTTTAATTACCGAAGGCATGCGCCGCAAAAACGGTGTGTTTGCGAACGCCTCTGAAATCACAATGACATCGAGATCTGATTCTTTTTTTGCAGTTCCTTTTACCCGCGAGCCGAAAAGTATTATTTTTTCCGGATGAAATTCCTTTACGATTTGCGGTACTGCGCCTTTGCGGAACCTTTCAATCCAAATATCAGGCATTTTATTCCTCCATTATCGGTTTATATTCTTTTTTAAGCAGTTCGAAGAGCTTCTTTGCTATTTGAACCTTTTCTATTGCCGTTTCTTTATCATATTCTTCATACGGCACATTTTCCGAAACATCCGGATAGCGGGAAAACATGTAATCCACTGTCAAATCGGCTAATGAATTGATTATTGTATTTTCTAATTTTAATTCCTTTGCCAATTCGTCAATATAATGCGTTTTCGGAACTTTTTTGCCCCGAAGTATAAAAACCGCTTTCAGGAGCTTTTCAACAGACTGATGGGCGAGAAAAGCAGCGACATCATAGCCGCTGATTTCAACATTTTTCTCAGCCATCGCCAAATCGTGTAAAGCCTGCTTAAGCCACTTTTGAGCTATGGTTTTTGTTATTTCTTCAACCATGTCTTTCCTCATGCGCTATTTTTTATTCAGTTTTTAGTTTTCTATCCAAAGTTCCGTAATCACTCTTTGACGGGTCTATTCCGTCTTCGCCAGGAACGAATTGTATTATGGTTCCTTCGGAGTCTTTGACAGTCCAGTCTTTGTTCACTTTAAGGTCCTGCAACGCATTGATTAGCCTTCTTTGCATGTAACCTGAAACTTTTGTCTTGAGCGCGACGTCCATCAAACCTTCTCTTCCTTTCATTACCTCGAAGAAAAATTCGATAGGCGTAAGTCCTTTTATGAACGATGATCTTACGAATCCATGGGCTTCAGGACCGAGGTTGTCGCGCGGGAAGTGCGAAAGAGTTCTGTTTTTGTATCCCCTGAAAATTCTTTTTCCGCCAATCATTTCCTGGCCGATAAGGCCTGCCATGTATGCAAGGTTCTGGATATTTCCTCTTGCTCCTGTTTTTGCCATTACGAGCGCGTCTGTCGGCTCTGCATTATCACGGACGAGCTTCTGGGTTTCGCTCGTTATTTTCCAGACCTCTTCCATTATCAGGTCTTCAAGAGTTTGCTCTGCAGTTCTTCCAGGGAAGCATTCCATCTTGCCTTTTCTGTATTGTTCGATATGGGCTTCGATAGCAACGAATTGCCTGTCGATGACTGCGTTGATGTCGCGGTTTGTTTTTGAAGGCAGGTTGATGTCTGCTACAGATATGCTGAAGCCTTTTCTCATGAGTATTTCTGAAATCACGCGTGTGACCTGGTCCAAAAACAATCTTGCTGCTGCGTGCCCGAATTGCGCATCCACTGCATCAAGAACCGTGCCTTTGAAAGAAGCGATTCCTTTATTGTCGATAGTGCCGTGCTTTAGTACGCCGTCTTCAATGACAACTTCGCCGTTGTATTTGCATTCGCCTTCACAATCTTCGCAGCCCACAGAGCCTTTGTACCGCACATTAAGCCCTTTTGGCAGAATCATCGAGAAAAGCTCTTTGCCGGTGTATTCTTTCTTGTTTTTTGAAAGCAGCAATTCTGCGTTTTCGTTGCCAAGCGCGCTCGCATTAGCGAGTATCTGCGCAATATCCTGCTTGCTGAAAACAGTTTCCTTTTTTGTCAGAACGTAAGCGCCTGATATGTATTCCTGGTCGCATCCAAGCATAGGGCCGCCGAATCTCGGGGACCTCATGTTTTTCTCGACAAGCATCAATTCCTCAGCTTCTGCTCTTGCTTCTGCAGTCTGCGGGAAGTGGAGGTTCATTTCGTCTCCGTCAAAGTCTGCGTTGTATGGCTTGCATACGGTCAGGTTTATCCTGAATGTTTTTCCGGTCATGACGCGGACATAATGCGCCATTACAGACATTCTGTGAAGCGATGGCTGCCTGTTGAACAGAACCACGTCGCCATCCATCATATGCCTTTCCAATATGCATCCAGGGATAAGCTCTTCGGCAAGGGTCGTGCTGTTGTCCTTTAGTATTTTCTTTCGCATCCCTTCCGGCCTTATCACGTAATTTGCGCCAGGATGGACATTCGGCCCGTTTTTAACAAGCTCGCGCATGAATTCAAGATTATGCTTTGTGACTTTAATCGGAACTGTAAGTTCCTTTGCAATGCTTTGCGGGACGCCGACTTCATTTAAGCTGATGTTCGGGTCCGGAGAAACTACGGTACGCGCAGAGAAGTTTACTCTTTTTCCTGTCAGGTTGTGCCTGAATCTGCCGTCTTTTGTCTTAAGCCTTTGAGACAGTGTTTTCAGAGCCCTGCCGGATCTGTGCCTTGCAGGCGGAACTCCTGTGAGTTCGTTGTTGAAAAATGTGGAGACATGATACTGGAGAAGTTCCCACAGGTCTTCGAGAATGAAATCAGGCGCGCCTATTTCAAGGTTGTCTGCAAGCCTCTTGTTTATCCTGATGATGTCGACGATTTTGTGCGTCAGGTCGTCCTCACTTCGGTCTCCTGTCTCGAGTGTGATTGACGGCCTTGTTGTTATTGGAGGCACTAAAAGAAGCGTAAGTATGAGCCATTCAGGCCTTCCGCCAAGGAATTTCATTACAGCGAGGTCGCCGTCTTTTATTTTTTCGAATTGCTCGCGTATTTCTACCGGCGTCATTGCATGCTTTCCATGGTAGAATGTAGATGGCTTGTCAAGCCTTATTTTTTCAATTGTTTTGCCGCATTTCGGGCATTTAGCAGCCGTCTTGAATGCTTTGAGATCATCGAGAGTCTTGACATTCTTTAGTTTTTCCTTTTCGACAAGAAGCCCGCCGCATTCATTGCAGGTGTAGGTAAGAATCATTTTTATTTGTTTTAGATAGAGAACGTTTATTACCGGCCTTGAAAGCTCTATATAGCCGAAGTGCCCGGTGCATTCGCCAAGCTTTCCGCCGCAGGTACTGCAGCGCATTCCGGGGTCGATTACGCCGAGTTTCGGATCCATCACGCCGCCTTCAACAGGGTATGCGTCTGCATCGTAGACGTCTGAAACATTGACGTTCATTACTGCTAGTTTCTTCACCATTGCCGGCGATATTAGTTTGAATTGTAATTCTTTTACCGTAGCCATAAAAATCACATTATTCTTCTTTTTCCATCACAATCTGCGGGTAAATCATCATACTCTTCATTTCATCAAGGAGGAGTTTGAATGCATAGGCCATTTCAACATTCTTTATTTTTGAGCCTTTGCAGAGCGGGCAGTATGTTTTGTTCTTTATCTTGTCAACGACTGCAGTTATTCCGCATGTTTCGCAGAATGGTATTGTTGATTTGTCTGAGCTGAAACGCTCTTTGAGAGTTATTGCTGCTCCGTGCGCGACAAGCGTATCTTTCTCCATCTCTCCGAATCTTAAACCGCCTTCTTTGCTTCGCCCCTCTGTCGGCTGTTTTGTAAGCAGCGCTACAGGTCCTTTGGAACGCGCGTGCATTTTCTGCGACACGAGGTGGTAAAGCCTCTGGTAGTAAATCATTCCCGTAAGTATCTGCGCTTCGATTTTTTCCCCGGTTATGCCGTTGTAGAATGTTTCTTTTCCGTCGTCTCTCATTCCTGAAGCTTTAAGCAGTTTTGTTATGTGTTCTTCATTTCCTTTGAATGCAGTTCCGTTGATTTTTTCGCCTGCCAGCGCCCCTGCTTTACCGCCGACGATTTCGAGCAGGTGCCCGATTGTCATTCTTGACGGTATTGCGTGGGCATTGAAAATTATGTCCGGAGTTATTCCCTCAGCTGTGAATGGCATGTCTTCTTCAGGCACAATTATGCCAAGAACGCCTTTTTGTCCGTGTCGTGATGCGAATTTGTCTCCGACTTCCGGAATTTTGAGCTCTCTTACAGTGACTTTTATCAGGCGGTTTCCTTCTTTGGATTCCGTCATTATCACTTTGTCAACAATGCCTCCTTCTGCTGCATTGACAACAAGAGAATTGTCTCGCCTGTTTTTTATTCCAAGGCGCACTTCCTTTGCGACTCCAAGGAATCTGAGCGGCGAAGTTTTTCCGACAACAACATCACTGCCTTCGACAGTTGTTTCAGGAGATACGATTCCATCCGGATCAAGTTTGTTGTATTCCTTTTCTGATTTGAATCCGCGAACGCTTGCTTCCGGGAATCCTATTTCATCTTCCTGGCCTCCCCAGTAGCGGTTGGCTTCGGTCACGTATGTTCTGAAAGAATAGGATCGTCCAATGCCGCGCTCGATTGACGATTTGTTTATTACTATCGCGTCTTCTATGTTGTATCCATAAAATGGCATTACTGCGATTATGACATTTTGCCCTGCAGGATGGATGTCGACACCTGTTGCGTGAATCGTTTCGGATTGAACCAGCGGTTCCTGCGGGTATACGAGTGTCTGTGATGTTGTGTCGTCGCGAAGTATGTGGTTGTGCAGATACATTCCTACTGCCTGGGTCACCATTCTTGAGCCGTAGTTTGACCTGTCTCCTCTGTTCTTTTCAGGGAACACGAGAAGTGACGCACCGATTCCAACAATCATCATAGGGTCTATTTCCATGTGAGTGTGCTTCTTTGTAAGTTCTTCATGAGTAAATGCGATATATGCCATTTCTTCTTCTTCAGAATCAAGATATTCAACAATTCCTTTTTCAAGGAGGTTTTGCCACGTGATTTTTCCTTCTTTTAGCTGCGCAATCAAAACATCAGTTAATTTGGATGTTCCATTTTCAACAATAATGAGAGGCCTTCTTACCCTGCCTCCATCGGTGTTTACCTGTACTTCATTCTTTTCTTCATAGTAGCAGGCATTCATTGATGTCGGAAGTACGCCTTGCCTTCTTTTTGCAATGATTGATTTGACAAGTTCTTTTCCGTCTTTTGTTTCTCCAATATGCTGGCCGTTAAGATATATGTCGCTCATAAATATCAACAAGTATTTAATTTATTTTTCATGAATTATTTTCATAATTTTATTCCAAGGCAAATGTATCTTAGTGTTGTTTTGCCGGTATTTTTTATCGATTGCAATTGTTTTGCAGGCGCGATTATCCGGTCGCCCGCCTTTATTTTTGTTTTTTCTCCCCCGACAGCCATTTCGCCTTCTCCCGAAAGGAAGTAAAATATTTCTTCCATGTCATCGTGCGAATGCGGGCTCATTTCCTTTCCAATGCCGATATATGCTTCGTTTACGAACATCAGATGCTTGTTGTCAATGTCTTTTTTTGCCACGAGCACTTTCTTTTTCAGTTCCCCGCCATGCGCGTCTTCAAGGGCCAATTCATAGATGTTGACTTTTTTCATAAGTCTTCACCGTTCTTTGCCTCATAATTTTATTCCAAAGCAGATGTATTTCATCATCGAATTTCCTGCATTTATTATGGAATGTGCTTTTTGCGGCGGGATTATGATTCGGTCGCCCTTTCTTATTTTTCTGCACACATTATCAACGCATATTTTTCCTGTGCCAAGGACAAAATAATGTATTTCCTCAAGGTCCGGATGGATGTGTGTTTTTACTTCGCTGTTCGGTGGCACATATACTTCGTTCATGAACATGAGGTTGGTGTTTGTTACTTCCTCCTTTTTCACAAGCGCGCGTTTATGCCCTGGTCCGCCGTGCGTTGTTTCCAGCATTACTTCTGCTAGGTTGACTATGTTCATTCTACCCCCCCTTTAGTTATTTAGTTTTCTGTTTTTGCGCCAAGTGCCTTGATAGTTGTCAATATTTTCAGGTTGTCGGCATCTGTTGCAGGCTGTGTCAGTTTTGCGCCCATCGCAAGGAAATTTCTAAGCCCTATGTTCTGTCCTTCAGGCGTTCTTATGCAGCAGAGCCTGCCCATGTGTGTTGCGTGCAGCTCTCTTGCCTCGAAGTGTTCCTGTGTCGATGAAAGTGCCGAGACAACGCTTCTTAAGTGCTCTGTGGTTCTTATAAAATTGCTTCGCTCAAGACGCTGTGATACACCGGTTTTTCCGGTTATCCAGTTTCCTGTTGCCATTGAACGCATAATCTGTTTTGTAAGGACGTCCGATACAACAACGCCCTGAAGCTTGAGGAATTTTCTTCCGCGCTTCATCATTTTCTGATAATTGTACTGCAGTCTTGCGACAAGACCCCATCTTCCAAGTATTATTGAGCGCAGAAGGTCCTCAAAGAGGTCGCCGACGCCTTTGAGCCTTTTGTTTGCATAATGGTCGATGTCATCGACAGTAAGCTTTCCCTGCTTTACCTGTATCAGCTTTCGCATGATTATTGCAAGGTATTTGGCTTTTTTTATGCGGTCTTCAGGCTTCTGCCCTATATTTCCGAGAAGGTATGTGTCAAGAAGCTGAAGGACTCTTGCCTCCCGGTGCTCCTTTTGCATTACTTTCATTCGCCTTCCGATGTAGTCGATTGCTTCATCGCGTGTGCTTGCTTCGACTTCATAAATATTGGTGTAGATTTCTTCAAGTTCGCTGTCGCCTTCGGTAACTATGTTTTCTATTATTTCCTTGTCGGTTTCCATTCCGAGCGCTTTCATCAGCGCGACTATTGGAATCGGTGTGTTGACAATGTTTGCGAATTTTGCGACAATGACGCCGTTGCTTTTTCTTTCAAAAACATGGCGCTGAACATATCCTCCGCGCTCGCTGTTGATTCGCGCGAAAAATTCCTCGCCGTCTCTTTGAACTATGAGCCTGTTCGGGGCGACTTCTTCAAGAAGCACAACAACTCTTTCAGTGCCGTTAATTATGAAATGTCCGCCATGGTCTTTTGGATCTTCTCCTGCAAGAATCAGCTCTTCTTTGTTCATTGTTGAAAGAGGGCATAGGACTGATTTGACCATTATCGGGATTTCTCCTATTTCAACAACTTCGGTTTCCTGCGCCTTGCCTTCGAATACAGGAGTCATTTCAACAAGCAATGGAGAAGAATAAGTCAGGTTTCGGAGGCGCGCTTCCTGCGGAAGTATCGGCCTTGTGGAGCCGTTTGCTTCGCGGATTATCGGTTTTGAAAGCGTTACTGCCCCGAATTTTATATCAAGAAATTCTCCTGAAGACAGCTCGACGGTTACTTTTCCGATTTCGTTTATTGTGCGCTGAAGCCTTCTTGTGACAAAATCATTGAATGAGTCTATCTGATGGGCCACAAAAGCGTTTTTGTCCGCCTGCTCGTTTAAGAACGTCTGAAGCAATGTTTGTTCCTGCATAAATATCACTCGATATGTAGTTCAATCAATCGGATGAATCCGGATTGATTTATTTTTCGGCTTCGCCGAAAATCATCTCGCTTCGCTCGAAGCTTTTGAAGCTTTGCTTCAAAAAGATAGAAAATTGCCGGTTCGCGTAAGCGAAAAAATTTGCGCAATCATTTCGATTGCTGTTAAGGCGCGCAAATTTTAGGCAATTTTCTTTATTCAATTTCGCTTTCGTCAGATGTGACTGTGTTGCTTTCGATGACTAAGCGATAATAATATGAAGTTCCGGCGGTAGCGCTTTTTCTGGTGATTTTTATTATATTTCCCAGTTTCGGATTGAGGCTCTGTATTGCAGGGTCATTTATTGCTATTTTCGGCAGATTCTCCACTTTGATTTTCATCCTTTCAAGAAGTTCGGATACTCCTTCTGGCTGAAGAATTTCGTGTTTAGGCACTAGAAAGTGAATTATTTCCTCTTTCGGTTCCTTTTTTGCAATGTCTGCAGCTTCTGTTTTTTTAGGCTTGCCTTTTTCAGTCAAACAATCTACCCCAATTAATTGCCGTTAATTACTAAGTTCTGTACTATACTCATGAGCGAGCCCGAGGGGATTTGAACCCCCGACACCCGGGTTTCTTCAGTTACGAAATTTCGTCTGGTTAAAAGCCTCACCCTTCCGGAAAAACTAAAGTCCTTCCGACATTAAGAGCCCGGTGCTCTACCAGACTGAGCTACGGGCCCATATCGGATTATGCTCAGTAGGTACTGGTTTATTAATTATTCCATTGGATTATTTTTGTGATGCCTAAAGCTAGTTCATTAAAACGAAGAAGCATTAAAGGACATAGGTTACACCAAGCGGAATAGTAAGAAATATTATACAAATAGATTTATAAAGCTTATGTATATTTTCCATTAAGTTGTGGTAGCAATTATTTTTCGATTTTGGGTTTGATATACATAACTCCGTTACAACAAAATCGAAAATCATATCGAACAAGCTCGATAAGCTTTTCAGGCTTCGCCTGAAAAGGATAGAAAATTGCCTAAATTTGCGCATCTCAATCGCCGCACGCGGCGGGGTATTTGCAAGCGAAGCTTGCAAAGCTTTTCGACCGCAGTTGAAATGATTGCGCAAATTTTTCGCCCTTACGGGCGACCGGCAATTTTCTTTATTCCAGATTATCCATCGGGCTTTTAATTTTTTTAAGCTCTTCTGTCGAGACCGAGGTATATATCTGAGTAGTTTGAAGATTCGTGTGGCCGAGAAGCTTTTGTATTTTCCTTATGTCCGTCCCATTCTCAAGAAGATGCGTTGCAAAAGTGTGGCGCAATGTATGCACATGCACCGGCTTATCGATTTTCGCCCTTTTTGCAGCATTCTCGACGAGCCTTTGCACTCCGCGCGCCTTCATCGGCCCGTTCCGGCCGGTAAAAACATAGTCGCTTGCCTTTGTTTCTTTCAACTTCAGGGCATCGCGCAGTTTTTCAGAAAGTATGAACATCCTGTCCTTTTTGCCTTTTCCCGAGCGCACCCATCCCATGCCATCAGCAAGGTCGATATCGCCGTATTTCAGGTTGATGCACTCCGAAAGCCGAAGGCCGGAGGAGTATAAAAGCAGCAGCATCAGGCGGTGCTTTTCATTTATTGTGCAGTCGATGAGGCGTTTCATTTCCGCTCGTGTTAGAACAATCGGCAGTTTGTTTGCGATTTTTGGCGCCTTGATATTTACGATGCCTTTTTTCAGCATGTCGTCATAGAAGAATTTCAGCGCGGCTTTCATCAGTGAAATTGACGAGGTCGACGTTTCGCCGGACATCTTATTTGCAAGATATTTCCTGATGTCATCCTCTGTCGCGTCTTTAGGGTCTTTTTTTATGAACTCTATGAATTTCTGATTATAGAATAGATATGTTTTTACCGTGCGGGGAGAGAAGCCGCGAAGCTTTAGTTCGGTTTCAAGTGAGGCCAGATTTGCATTATCTTGCATGATATTTTATTAGCTAGGGGAGGATATAAGTTTTAACTGACAAACATAGTGCATGAAAATCGTCGGAATCTGCGGAAGTCCAAGAAAAGGAACTTCCGAATTCATGCTGAAAACCGTATTGGACAGTGCAATAGAAAACGGTGCGGATGTTGACATCATATTGTTGAGTAATATAAATATCGAATTTATAGGAACCGGAAAATCTGATGATTTTAGCTTTGTTGCCAAAAAAATAATTGAAGCTGGTGTACTAATTTTCGCAAGCCCGTGCTATTATGATATGATTTCACCGCAGTTATTGAACTTGATTGACAGATTAGACGTTTATGCAGAATCTATGAAAAACAAAAAAGTTGCGATATTGATTTCCGGAAAAGAGGACTATGAAACATCCGGAAAGAACGCTGTTGAATATTTGCAGCGCGCCTGCAAAATATATCGCATGAAATTTGCCGGCTCTGTTTTTGGAAAAGCTGAAAAGCCCGGAGAAATTGCAGCAAATCTTCAGGTGATTTCGCAGCTGAAAAAACTCGGCGAAAAAATTGCGCGCAATTAATTCAAACTACGATACTCTTTTTGAGATTTATGTGCCATCGAGCACGATGCCTGACAATCAGAACATTCTTCCTTAAACCGGGTGTATGCCAATTTACGCGCAGTCTCGTTTATTTTTCTTTCTTCATTTATCCTTTTCCATCCTTCTTTTAGCGGTATTTCGCGCAGGTTTCCCGCTGCATGCCTCCCCTTATAATCACAAACATCGCACGACATGCCATATGTATCAACGATAAGATCTCCATTGTTTTGAATAACTATGCCATATTGTATGGGGCATTCTTCTATTCCTTTATTCAATGGATACCCCATTATTTTAGAACCGATTTCCCAAACCTTCTTTTTTTCTTCATTCGATAGCATTAATTCGTCTAAATTTCTGCGCTTGACAACTCTTCCGGAAGCAACAACATCACTGACAACCGGGGTAAAGTTATTGCGGTCACAATATTTGAAAACATCGGGCATTGATTGATAAGCGGGTTTTGCCATCAGAAGCATTCCGGATATTCTTGTTATGCGAGCATCATCTGTTTCTTCCACTATTCTTCCATAGCCTGATTCGATTAAATTATTCAATCCTTTGCGTAATTTGGGTAGATTTCCTTTAGTGCCTGATAAATAATCGTATACGCCTTCGTCAAAAGTGATTATTTTGACTTCCGGGCTTACATTATGTTCGTACAAAAAATTTGCTCTTTTTTTAGTGATTAGGCTGCCATTAGTATTTAGCACAGTAGTTAATCCGATATCATTTGCGTGAACTATTACCTCATTAAATGCCGGATCAAGAAGCGGCTCTCCTTTTCCGCCAATCCAGAAAACCCTATTTCCAAGTTCTTTGCTTTCGTCAAGAATTCTAATCCATTCGTCTGCATTTAATTCATTCTCGTCTTTTTCACCGGCGTCAGTATGGCAATAAATGCAGTCATAATTGCATTCGCCCGTCATATTGCCCATAACAAGAGAAACGTCTCCCAGTTCATAGTTGGCCAGAATATCCATATCCCAGCCTCGAGTTACGAGCGGTTTTTTTAGCAAGTTCATATAGAATTACTGGTGAGTAGTATTTAAATATCTATTTTATGGATTTCTTGCGGTTTATCGCACCCTCTGTTCCTTCCAATCCTTGACAAGCCCTGTGAGAACATATTTCGCTTTCTTCAGCTCTGCGATATTTTTGCTTCCTGTCAGCATCATCGCGATTTTGAACTGCTGGATGAACTCCCTGAGTTTTTCTTCGACTGCAACATCGCTTATTGTTGCCGCTTTCAAAAAAGGCAATGCTGCGCCGCACATATCTGCGCCAAGCGCGACTGCTTTTGCCATATCAATTCCCGAGCGTATGCCTCCTGATGCTATGACGGGAATCTTCACTGCTTTGCGCACCTCAAGAACAGAGCATGCTGTCGGAATTCCCCATGATTCAAAACCGCCTATGCCAGACCTATAATGTTCAATAAGGGCAAAATTTGTTCCGCCGTAGCCGGATACATCAATTGCCTTTGCTCCCGCGCGCTCAATTATTTTCGCGGTTTCTGCGCTGATTCCGGCTCCTGTTTCTTTTACAATTATCGGAAAGCCCGCCTTGCACATTTCCGTGAGCTCGTTCGCACATCCACTCCAGTTTTTGTTTCCTTCCGGCTGGCATAGCTCCTGAAGCGGATTCAGGTGAATTGCAAGCGCGTTGCAGTCTATTTCGGAGATTGCGTGGTTGAATTCCTTGTCGCCGAAACCATTCCTGAATTGTATCAGGCCGAGATTGCCTATGAGAAAAGCATTCGGGGCAACATCCCTCACCTTATAAGTTCCTGCGAGTTTTGGTTCGGTTATCAGTGCTCTTTCTGATCCGACGCCCATCGCTACGCCGACCTTTTCAGCGGCTTTTGCAAGGTTCTTGTTTATTTTTTCAGCTTCCCTGCAGCCGCCTGTCATCGCTTCTATGATGAACGGGGCATTGAATTTCTTCCCGAGAAAAGTGGCTGATGCATCGATTTCCTCAAAATTCAGTTCGGGAAGCGAATCATGGATCAAGTGAATTCCGTTAAATCCGGCATCTCCGCTTTCGGTTTTTTCAGAAAGGCAGAGAGCTATATGATCATATTTCCTTTGTTCAATTAATGATTTTGAGGGAAAATTTATCTTCGAAGCCATGGTTATTATTGGATATGGACTTATTTATAGTTTTTTTACTGATTTGAATCACTTTATAGTGCGAACAGCATCTGATTGCTTTAAAAATTTACTAGCTTTAGGGGGTTTATGGCTGAACGTGAATATGAAGAATATTTGATTAATGTTGTAGACGCGCTTTACAATGTCATGATCGGATTATGTGTGCCGGTTTATTTCGCCAATCTTTTGCCCGAATCCCATTTCATCAAAAAATACTCCCGAAGCGATTCGACTATGTTTTTGTCTTCTGTAATTATGCATGAATAATCCTTAATAATTGAATTCATTCTGCTGAACCACGTGCATTCAGTGCAGCTTTTGAATTTTTTATTTAGTTTCGGACACCCATCTTCAGCGAATAGATTTGCCACTATCCAGCATTGATTCCCGCGTTTCTGGACATATGCGGGGCATTTTTTCTTTATTTTTTCCGGGCATTTCCAGAACTCCCAGCAATTGGCCACATCATCTTTTTCATTCTCTTTTTTTGCCGGATTTTTATCACAAGGCACCCAGGGAAGTTCGCGGTTTTTTTGGAGAATATATTTTTTTGACAGGTATACGTATTTTCCATCCACTATGACTCCGCGAAGTACGTTGTCTGACAACCGCACACCAATCCTGGTTTTTTCTGCATTCTTGAGATTTTCAGGATATTTTGTGTTTGCAAGTATTCTCACATCAACATTCTTTCTGATCAATTCTGTAAGCCGCAGTGATTCTGCGTTCACCCAATTCGAATCTCCCGAGAAAATGAAAACTTCCTTTTTTGCAGCGAGAAATAATGAATGCCATGCCCGGATTATTGATTTTTTCCCGTCCATCGTGAAGCAGAAGTCTTTTGCATCGATTAGGTCAATTTCAGTTGCCTTCGGAATTTCCTTTAGTATCAGTTCTCTCTCGCTTTCAAGTTTTTTTAGGCCTTCTTCGAAGTCTTCCTTTTTTCTGGCAATTAGTGCCTTAAAAGACTCTTCAAAAGGCAGCACACCATATTGTTTTGGCTTGCTGCTGACTGTGCCTATAAGGCCTTTTTCTGCAAGCGACTTTGCAGTATCATAAACCCGCGTTATCGGAACATTTGATAACTTTCCGAGTTTTGCGGCTGTCAGGATGCGGTATTTCATCAGCAGGAAATACAATTCAGCTTCGTATTTTGTCAGCCCGAACAAATACAGCCGTTTTTTTATGTCTTCATCAGCGATATTAACCACCCGACGCGAGTTAATTGATTTCATATACTACTCAGGACAAGTTAAGATATATATTACCGGATTGTCAGTAAGTTGCGAATGATAGTAATTGTCTTTTCGAGCTTATATATAATTTTTACTGCTCGGCTGTTTCAATATTTGGAAAGATTTGCAAATCAAAAATTATTTTACGAATTTTTTGCTTTGGAATCGGGGAATTTAAGCTGTCAATTAATAGTTGTGGTAATTATGGATGAAAAATCGGTTTCTCGCGAAAATCTTGCAAAAAATATCGCAGGAAGCATAGTGCTTTCTGAAGGCCCTGGCGCAGAAATAAATAAGTGGCGGACCATTTTCAAGATTCACCAGTATACCCTTGCCGAGAAAATGGGTGTTATGTCTTCTGTTATTTCTGACTACGAATCAGGGAGGCGCAAGTCGCCCGGCGCAGTAATGGTAAAAAAGATAGTGAACGCCCTTCTTGCAGCTGATGAAGAGCGCGGAAGCTTCATCTCACACGAGTTCAATAAAATATATGCCGGCCAAAAATTGAATGATGCGATTATAGATACCCGCGATCTTACCACTCCGAGGACCATAAGCCATATTGTAGCTTCTCTGAATGGTGCGCTAATTGCAGAAAAAGAGCACGAAGAAAAAAATATTTGCGGTTACACAATTATTGATTCTATAAAGGCGATTGTGGATTTGTCACCTCACGAGTTTGTAAATCTTTGCCATCTTGCGCAAAACAGGGCCCTGGTATTTACGGGCGTCCAGAGCGGAAAATCCCCGCTTGTCGCAATAAAGGCAGCAAATATCAAGCCCGGCGTTGTTATTTTCCACGGCATGAAAGAGATGGACAAGCTTGCGGAAAAAATCGCGCGCGTTGAAAACATCCCCGTAATTATTTCGGGCGCGACTTCGATTGACGAACTGGTCGGTAATCTGAAAATGCTTTGAACGCATCCGTATGGCGAAATTGGCGCAAATATAAGTTCTGCTTTCTAATAGTATGCATGCCTCTTGAAGATTATGCGAAAAAGCGAGACTTCACAAAAACTTCAGAGCCACCGTCCTCAGAAATCAAAAAAGCAAGCGATAAAGAGCCGATTTTCGTAGTTCATGAGCACCACGCATCGCATCTTCACTGGGATTTGCGCCTTGAGCACGAAGGCGTTCTTAAAAGTTGGGCCGTGCCAAAAGAGCCGCCGCTTGAGGCTGGAATTAAGCGCCTTGCAGTCGCAGTAGAAGACCACCCGTTAGATTATGCGAAGTTCGAGGGCACAATTCCCGAGGGACAATACGGCGCGGGGAAAGTAATTATCTGGGATAGCGGCACATACATGCCCGATAAATTTTCGGATAGGGAAATAATTATTGATTTTCGCGGAGAAAAGCTGAAGGGAAAATATGTTTTGATAAAAACAAAGTTCGGCGGAAGCGATAAAAATTGGCTTTTCTTCAAGAAAAAGGCGGAATGAGTTGGAGAATTGCGTCGGGGGCGCCCGTCGTTTTTATAGATTTTCAATTAGCTCATAATGGGTGCTGCCATCTACATTTACTCGGTATCGTTTTATATCCGAAGATATAATCGTAGCAGCAAAATCTTGTTCCAATAAATCCTCATCATCGAAGATAAGAGAAATGTTTCCACTCCAATCATGTTTAAACGGCTTTAAATCGCTTATCGCTTTTGGAACGCTTTCATATCTTTTAGATACAAAAATGCGTTTCTCTTCATTGCCAAACTCATTATGATGCGGGGAAGAATATGCAAAGTCCTTCGTCCATGCATAAATTCTGCCACCCCTTACCCCCAAAGCATTAATGAATCCTTCAACGTTATCCACTTCAGGTACAAAGTCTTCCCAGCTTATGGCCTTGATGCCATTACTCTCTTTTGAAAAAAGATTTGAGGGTTATCTAACTTTCGTTCTCTAAACGTCTTTGTCCAATCCATTCTTTCCCATTCTTTGGATAGCACAGGTCGTATGGGGATGCTATTAGCAAGATAATAATCTACGATAGTATCATCTTTTGGCTGTTCAATGGAATCCTTCTTATTATGATATTTTATGTGCACAGAGTATCGCGGTTCTGCATCAGAGAACTTGATGATTTTCGCGTCTTTAAAATACCCTGCTAAGATGCCTTCAAAGGGTTGCAATATATTATAAATTTCTTCTGTTTCTTTGCGCGTAACGAGTCGTCCACTTCCTTCAACAGCAGCTCTTACAATTTCCATAAACTTTGGAATGTCGTATGTTGCAGCTTTTAATTCTTCTAGATAGTCGCGTTTTTTAAACCACATTTAACCACCACGTCATAGTTATGTGATAAACTCCTATTTAACTTATTGTTCTCCACCAACAAGACAACAAATATAAAGATTTTGCGGCAATAGAATAATATGACTTCAGAACTTTTGGAGAAAATCGGCCTGACAAAAGGCGAAATAAAAGTCTATACCGCGCTGATAAAATGCGGCAGTACAACTGTCGGCGCGCTGATAAAAGAATCCGGAATGCACAGAAGCGCGGTCTATTTCTGCCTTGATTCACTCATAAAAAAGGGCCTGGTTGGCTATGTCGTAAAAAACGACCGCAAATATTTCGAAGCAAACCGGCCAGAAAGCCTTTTTGATTATCTTGAGGCGCGCAAAAAGGAAATCGAAAATCAGGAAAAGGAAATGAAAACATACATACCTGCGCTTTTTGCAAGAAAACAGTTGCACAGCGATAAAAAAGCGCAGGAAGCAAAGATTTACGAGGGATGGAAAGGAGTGCTTAATGCATATTTCGACATACTTGAGCCAATGAAAGCAGGAGAAGAGGCGTATGCATTCAGTCCGACAGAGGGCTACGGCGGCGCAAATCCGGAACGCGTCAGGCGCCTCATAACAAAAGTACGCCTTGAGCGCGCAAGAAAAAAAGTCAGGCTGAAAATGCTCATGTCCGAAAACCTGAAGCGGACACTCGGCAAGGATCAGGAAGGGACGCCTTATACTGAAGTGCGGTATACCTCTGAAGATACGATGAATCCCGCAGTTGTCCACATTTATGGTAATAGCGTGCTGACTGTTTTATGGAGTGAAACTCCTGTTGCGTTTTTAATAAGAAGTGAAGGAGTGGCAGAGTCCTACAGGAATTATTTCCGGCTTTTGTGGGAAAATGGCCGCAGTGGGATTAATCGTAAATTATCCTAGCTTCTCCGACTCTTTGTGATTCTCCGATAGGTTCGACACGATAGAAAATTGGAAAGCTTAGTACTGCCAGGGTATTTTTATCGATTTCTACAATACCTGTTTTTTGAGGGTGAGGTATTTTTGTACCGTCATATGTGGCTTCTAATGCCGAACATTCTTGTTTTAATGCGCTGTGTAGCTCATCATAATTTTTGAACTCTTTTCCGTTTAACGCATCTATATATTTCTGACAATATTTTATCGGAGATAGTCTTTATAATAAATTTGAAAACCGGCGTCTATCTTTACGTGTAATTTCATTGACATATCACCCAAGCGATTTTAACTCATTCAATAGTTCTGCATAAATTTTTTCTCTTTCTTCTTTTTCACGATCGACCACCATCTTTAACGTTAGTTTATCTGATTTTATTGGACCTAATACTCTGGAGAGTATTGGAAATCTCGGTTCAACAATAAGAATCAGGGGGAATTCCATAGAATATTTACTAGCTCCATTGCAATCGTTACCTGGTTTAGAGCTGTTCCATTTATTTTGAATTTTTGACGGAGTTCCTGCCTTAAAATCATAATCAATTTCAATAAATGGATAATGGCAAACATCGGCGTCATGTTCGCTTGATACACCCCCACGAAACTTACGATATTTATGGTATATTGGCTGAATGGCACACCCAATTTTTTCAACATCCTTAAGCCAATCTACAACATCTTTTATTGATCCGCATTCTTTTGGAGAACAATACCATGGGCGATATTGCGCTATTAGTTCATTGTGATCTTTTCCTTTTTTGAAGAACTCACCTGCAAAAGATGCACACTTAAACTGGAGCGGATGTTTTGATGTCACATAATTATCTGTGGCCAATATCTTTTCGAATATTATTGACCTTTCTTCCGCTATGGGCCAGCCCATGAGCGTTTTGTTTAGAGAATACGTCTTACGGTTGGAACGAGTCGAGTAGTTAAACAGATACACGTCATCATTGAACTTATTATCCCAAATCCTATCTTCGTCCTTTGATAAAGCGTCAGCCGCAATTTTTTCGTAGCTTATGAAATCATTTTTCATTTTAATCACCATACTGTTTTAATTCGTCTAATATCTCCGCATAAATTTTTTCTCTTTCCAATTCTTTGCAATCAATGCCTAATCTTAGTACTGGATTTTCTATCCAAATATTTTTATTGCGTATTTTGTCGATTTTTGGAAAACGCGGTTGTAAGATGATATGCATAGGATCATACTTATCGAATCCATATTTTTTGATAGTTTCTTCAGAAGTATCGGCTCCAAGTTCATAAGAAAACCAAATGACTGGGTATACTATATCTTCACCAGCAGATTCCGATATGATTCTACCACAAAGATTTCTAAATTCTCGATAAATTGGACGCCTGGTGAAAATCATCCCTTGTATTTCACGAATTTCGCTTGTGGCTTCTTCGATTGTTTTGGCATCAAAGTAAGAGATAGTACTATAGTCGTTCTTTGTTCCTGGAAGATGTCTAACGGAATCTAAAAAATCCCCAGAACGCTTAAGGATGCGACCCACATATTTTGCTTCCTTAAATTCAAGTGGATGTTCGCGAGTTACATAATCGTTGATAGACGTTATCTGTTGAAGAACGATATCTTTTTCTTTAGGCAAGGGAACGCCAAATATTCCAGTTCCATTAGAGTAATAGGCCTTGAAATCAGGGCGGTATTTTTTCAGATATTCTTTCTCATTCATTTTAATCACTCAATATGGCTCTTCCATCATGCCCATATGTTCGCCTTCCTTCGCTTATTTCTTTTTCCGATACGTAATGACCGACACGTAACGCGATATAGTTTATTCCACAAATCAAAAGCCAAGAAGCAATAAAAGACTCCCCCGAATCTCTAAATAAGCCATACGAAACGGGCAATCCGGATACACCAACATGTAAACCGCTTTCTAGTGCGGTTCCAATACCTTCGTAATCATTTGGATTGCTCCACTTTTTTCCATCATAATAAGGGCCAATTACGGAGGTAAATTTTATTACTCCCGAAAGCCATTGGCGCAATTCTTCTGTTAGCGGAACCATATCTTGACAAACCTCACGATAATCATGCTCTACGTTAAGGAATTTCTCTAATCGCCACATATTCATCACCACATAATAATATCTGTTTCACTTAATAAATCATAGTATTCCTCAAACAGGAAAACCTTATAAATATGGCGCGCCAATACTCTGCATGGATACATCAAAGCTGAAAGAAATCGGCCTGACGGATTCGGAAATAACCGTTTATTTGTCGCTCTTGAAACTGGGTTCGGTAACAACAGGCATATTGACAAAGGAGACAAAACTGCATAAATCGCGCGTATACGAATGCATGAATCGGCTTATTGAAAAAGGGCTTGTGAGTTTTGCCGTAAAGGATTTTGCAAAATATTTTTCTGCGACAAATCCCGAGCGGCTTCTGGATTATCTTGAAGAAAAAAAGAAGCTGATCGATGCGGAAAAAGAGGAAATAAAGAAAATAATCCCTGAGTTATTGAATAAAACAAAGTTTTCAGACGAAGAGACAGAAACCCTCGTATTTCAAGGAAAAGAAGGTCTGAAAACAATACACTCAGACATATTGAAGCATGCAAAGGAGATTCTTTACATCGGCGCCAAAGGAAAGGTAATAACCGAGATAAAGTATTTTTTCGAGAATTATGAAAAAGAAAGAGTAAAACGAGGAATATCCCAAAAGTTCCTTTGCTCAAAGGAGTTTAAAGAGAACCTTTTGAAAGGCAGAGAACTTACAGAATACAAATATCTGCCGGAAAAGCTGGATTCAAAAACCGTTGTCTACATCTATTCTGACAAGGTTGTGAATGTGATATGGTCTGAAAACACTGTCGCTATAATGATACGGAATAGCGACATTGCCGAATCATACAAAAACTATTTTCAGCTTCTGTGGAGGCAGGCGAGATAGTTTAATAATTCGCCGGACTAATAAATATACAAGATATTATGAAAATCCTGAAGCGCGATTTCAAGCACGGCGTAAAAATCAAACCGGAGACTCTGGATGATTTGTGGAATCTCAAAAACATTCTTGCAGAGGAAGACGTTGTCGGGGCGCGCACGGTTCGCACAATCCAGCGCACAGACACCAACGAGAAAAAATCCGTGTATCTCAAGCTGAAAATAGAGAAAATGCAGTTTGACGAGGACGGAAACGCGCTGCGGCTCACCGGAAAAATTACTGAAGGACCGGATGACGTTTCTCACGGCTATCACACAATAACAGTTGAACCGAACACAATTCTTGATATTGAAAAAGAATGGGCGCGAAGCGACAAAATCCGGCTTGAAGAAAGCATAACTTACAAGGGCATGCATCTTATCATCTGCGTAATCGATGAGCGCAGGGCGGATTTTGCAAAAGCTACAGAACTTGATGCAAAAATATTTTCGACAATCACATCAAAAAGCGCCGGAAAAGAATGTGGCGCGTCAAGTGCGTCAAGCCCGGACATCTTTTATGATGACGTCATCAAAATGCTTGATGCAAATTCAATCACTGATAAAATCATCATTGCAGGCCCTGGTTTTGCAAAAGAAAATATTCTGGCGCTGATAAGAAAACGCAAAGTGGCGTGGGCTGGCAAATGCATTCTCGCGCAGGCAAGCATCACCGGCAAAACAGGAATAAACGAAGTCATAAAGCGCGGAGGCCTTGAGAAGCTTCTTGCAGAAAGCAGGCTGTCGCTTGAGACAAATTTTGTCGAAAAATTCCTGGAGCATTTGGGAAAAGACACGGGCCTTGGAATCTACGGCAAAAAAGAAGTTTTGGAAGCTGCGGTAAACGGCGCGATTGATGAGCTTTTGGTATCCGACAAAATGCTGCGCGAAAAAGATACGGAAAAGATAATTTATGAAGTCGAGAAAAATTCCGGCGCAGTCCACATAATATGCTCAACGCACGAATCCGGGGAGAAGCTTTTCAATTTAGGGGGATTCGGCGCGGTTCTGAGATATAAATTAAGGTAGTTGAAGTGATTTTTCATGCCTTTTCCAGGTTATATTGAGTACAAATCGCGCACTTTTTGCAACGATGTCAAATGCCCTGTGCAGATGGGGCTCAACTCGAAAAAACAGGATTCAGAGGAATCTGCCAAGATAAAAAAAGAATGCGAGAAATGCAGATTTAGCGCAAGAGCGTTCCATCATTGGTTAATTGAGAATGGATACATCATTATCAGGCCCGATAAATAATCGGATTTTTTTTCAGAAATTCGGGTTAATCTTCTGAAACCACGGGCATTCCAGGCAATTTTTGAAAGTGCCGTTCAATTTCGGACACTCGCTAGTGCCTGAAGTTCCCACGATCATCCAGCACTCGCGTCCGGAATCTGTTGTGTATGCCGGGCAGTTTTCCCGCACTTTTTTTCCACATTTCCAGAAATCCCAGCAGTTCTCCGGCTTTTTTTTAGATGCCTTAGTAACTGTCTTTATGTCATTCAACATAGTATTACTGGGTTTGAGTTACTTAATAAAAACATTAATCATAAATCTGAAAATTTAAGTCACTTGTCGATTATTCTTGATTGATGTGCTTTTCAGAGTTTCTAACGTTTCCTGACGTACATCTCATGAAATCTCTCTGAACCATTATATATGGCGGCACGAAATACTTTCCCATGAACGCATTAATCGTTTACGATTCGCAGTTCGGAAACACGAAAATGGTCGCGCGTGTCATTGCCGCCGAACTGGCAAAATCGGGAAAGGCAAAAGCAGTTCATATAACGGACGCAAAAATGCCCGAGCTTAAAGGAGTTGATATTCTTATTGTGGGCAGCCCGACGCAGGGATGGAAACCGATGCCGGATGTTCTTGCATTTCTTAAAAATCTGCCTGATTTGAACGGCATAAATGTGGCTGCGTTCGACACCCGACTCAAGTCGCCGAAAATATTCACGGGTTCTGCTGCGCGAATAATTGCAAAAGAGCTCCAGAATAAGGGCGCGAAACTTGTTTGTGAGCCGGAAAGCTTTTTTGTCGAAGGCACAAAAGGGCCGCTTCGGATGGGAGAAATTGAAAGAGCGGAAGATTGGGCGCGGATGATTTTGAGATAATTTTCATGGAGGGTTTGTTATGGCAGACGAGATTTATACGATGGGTGTATGGCAGGTCAAGCAGGGCAAAGAGGATGCATTCGCTTCCGAATGGAAAGAATTTGCAGCGCGGTCAATGCGGGATATGGAAAGCATAGCAGACGCAAGGCTTTTGCGCGACATTAAGAAACAGAATCGGTTTGCTTCCTTCGGACCGTGGAAGAGCACAGAGGAAATAGAGAAATGGCGCGAAACGCCCGGATTCAAGAAATTCATGGAACGGGCAAAAGAAATGTGCGAAGAAGCGCGAATCGGAACCTTCGAGGTTGTGGCGCGTGTGAAAAAATGAGGTGAACAACATGGCAAAAAATGAAACAGAAATTATTGCAGAGTCCGGCAGGCAGGAGTTTTTCATTACGCGCGAATTCGATGCGCCCCGCGAGCTTGTGTTTAAGGCATTCATAGACCCGAAGCTCTATGTTCAGTGGATCGGGCCGCGGGAACTGAAAACGAATCTCAAGAAATTCGAGCCGAAAAACGGCGGAAGCTGGCGCTATATTTCGAAAGACAAAGACGGCAACGTGTTTGCGTTCCACGGCGTGAATCACGAGGTTCTTGCCCCGCAAAGGCTTATAGGCACATTTGAATTCGAGGGCCTGCCGGAGACAGGGCATGTGATTCTTCAGACAGCGAAATTCGAAGAACTGCCAGGAAACCGGACAAAATTGATTACGCAATCTGTTTTTCAGTCAGTTGCAGACCGCGACGGCATGATTCAGTCCGGGATGGAGCGGGGAGTCAATGAATCCTACGAGCGGCTTGATGAGATTCTCGCGAAGATGAAGAAAAATAATGTGTGAATCAGGTGATTTTATGGCGAAAATGAAAATGAATCCTGTGGTGCATTTCGAAATGCCGTATGAAAACAGCGAAAGACTCGCGAAGTTTTACACAAAAGCGTTCGGCTGGCAGATGCAAAAGACCGGCGAAGATATGGGCTACTACGTTACCGCGGCTACGGCAGAAACCGACAAGAACATGATGGTAAAGAGGCCCGGCGCAATCAATGGCGGCTTCTTTCCGAAGGGGCCTGACATGCCGCATTGCCCGTCTGTGGTAATTGCTGTGGACGACCTCGACGAATCGATGAAAAAAGTCGTTGATTCCGGCGGAAAAATTCTTGACAAACCCATGGACATCCCGGGCATCGGCAAATATGTTTCATTCACAGATACAGAAGGCAACCGCGTGGGAATGCTGCAGCCGGTTATGAAATAATTAAGATAAACTGCTTGTGATGTCTATGATAGATTCTGTCAAAAAACTGTTTAGAGAATACGAAAAAGCTTTCGATGCGCCGTTATTCGCAATCTGCCGTGCATAATATTTAATGGGCCGTAGCTTCTATTGCGCTTGATTCGAAAAGAGGCTTTGCTTTATACGGCTCAGTTGTTTTGAGTGGTTTGGTCTTCAATTCTTCCAGAATGTCGTCTAATGGAGGGCCGTACGTCGCATAAATTTCATTTAGATTTTGGCTTTTAGAAGAGTCGTTTAAAACATTGAAATATTCATTTGCAATCAAATGCGCCTTTTCTACAATTCCTGGCGTTGGGAGAACTATCTTTTTCTCGAGATCTTTTATTGTATCCCTTATTTTTTTAAGTTCTTTTAAGCGCAATACTTCCCTGGAAAGTATGTCTGAATCGTTATTAACATCATATCTGAAAGCAGAAATAATATTTTCTATAGGAACCTCAGTTGTTTGCTTAAGAGCGTTTTCATACGCATCCAAATCCTCACCATATCTTAAAAGAAATTTATTCAGTTCGTCCGTATTTGAATAATCCGAACCTAAATAGTTATTCGCTATAGATTCTAGTTTGTTATGGCTTATTTTAATCCAGTTAATTTCATTGATGCGCTCGATTTCATTATTGAAAAGATTGCATTTCTTTATCAGGTTCGGCAAATACATTTCAGCAATTAAGTGTCTATTCGATAATTCATTTTTTTTATTTGGATCGCCGTCAATTTCTTTCAGGTATTCCTTTATGGCGCTTTTGAGTTCTTCGCTGACAAAATTCAAGCGGCTTTTAGATACCGGGTCGTATTCAAGCAATGCTTCATTAATTTTCTTCAGCGCCATTTTTGGGCCTTGCTTCAATAAAACTAACATAATATTATCCATATGCAACACAATCATAATGTTGTTACTAATTGTGGTTACTATGAAGTAATTAGTTATAATCGAGAGCAGTATATAAGCATTTCATATTTTTTAAATATCTTTTCGTTAATTGCCGTATGTTATTGTGTGCGGTAAATGGAACTTCAAGAAAATGCACGACCTGATATTCGCCAGAAAATGATTGTTCCGTAATGATTCGTATATATAGAAGAATTATCAAATAGTACTATGAAAGAAACACGCGCCATTGCCTTGATAGCCGCATTAGCGGCGATACAGGCAGGTTTGATTCTCGGCGGAATTTTGCCGCCCATTTCAGTAAATTCTTCGGTGAATGTGTTATTTAATGTCGCGCGCATAGGGATTGTCGCTTATGCCGGCTGGATGCTTTCAAAAAATAACTTTAAAGATGCTGCCATAAACGGTGCTATTGCAGCGCTTGCAGGCATAATAATCACTTTTGCTGCGACTTTTATAGGCATGGCTATGAGCATACCTGTACTAGGGATGGCTTTTCCATCTCAATCTTATTTGATGCTTACATTAGTAGTTATGTTGATAGCTAATGTTTTCTTGGGAGCAATTGTCGCCGTGTTTGGCGCATGGCTGGGACGGAAGTTTAAGAAATGATAACTACTTGTTCCATAAAATGCAGGTTTCTTTGATATGTCCTTAGCGAGTTCAAATAGTTTTATGGATTCAAATCTTATCAATATTTGATATCACTTAAGTTGGTTGAATACACTTGTGCGTAGATGTAGGCGTTATGCGTCATTTATTATTTTTTTCGCCCACTGCTTTGCCTTTTTTGCGCATAGTTCCCTGTCGTTTTTCAGCGGCTCGAAAAAGTCGATCTCCCCGATAAATTCATTTCCCGGCAGTGCTTTTTTCATATCGCCGAGCGTATTCTTTTTTACGCCGCCGTGGCAGACGAAAAGTGCGAATTTCTTTCCTTTTAGCCCGGCGTTATGGAAAAATGTGTTCAGCGGCGCAGAATATGAAAAAGCCCAGACCGGAGTGCCGATAAATATGACGTCGTAATCCTGCGGATTTTTGTCAAACGGAAGTAGATGTGGCTTCTCGCGCATAACGACCTGCCCACCACCCCATAAGAATCTCATAAATCCTTTTGTGTTTATTTCCTTTTTGGGCTTTATTTCAAGAATGTCTGCTTTTGCCGCTTTCGCAATCGCATCTGCGATGAATTTTGTGTTGCCTTCAAGAGAATAGAAGATGACGAGGGGTTTCATAAGAATCACATCTTTGCTGATTTAGCGTCCAGTTCATCAAGACATAACGCTATCGCTTCTTTAAGATTCTTTCGCGCGCTATCCTTTGTATATCCTTGGCTCACAATATCAAGTTCGGGACACAAAGCAACGTATTGTTTTTCGCCCCTTTGATGATGGCTGTGAGTTCCATGAGAATCACAAATATTATTTGGCGGGGGAGTTTTTAAAGTTTGAACATAAAAAGTAAGTTAAATGCTAAAATTTGACTGTAAAAAATGTGGCAAATGCTGCGAAAGTTTTGGAAATTTAGGAAATTGTTTGCCTCTATTTGAATGGGAAGTTGACGAATTAAAAAGCATCGCCCAAAAAGAAGGATTAATCTTAGACATAAAACCATTTATATTTTGGTTAGATAAAAAATCGGGTTTTGCATTTACAATTCAATATGGGCTATTCAATGAACCCTGTCCATTTCTAAAGAATAAAAGTTGTTCAATATATGAAAATAGACCGTTAATTTGCAGACAATTTCCTTTATTGAGAACACCTTTTTTCCAAGACGACCGTAAGCTTAATTCTCCTTATTTTCTTCGTTGTGAAAATTTCAATAACAAGGCATTCCTTGCACAGCTTTTAGATACTTCAAAGGATAATAAAATGAAAAGAAGTGAGTGGGAACCCAAATATAAAGAAACTTATGGAAAATGTTATGAATTTTGCCTTCAAACAGACTTTATACTCAAATCAATGTTAATTTTTTTAGAAAAAATTAATGGACGGTTAAAATTGAAGACATCTTTCGAACCGGATTTTAATAAATATGCAATAATTCCATTTTTTGAGTTTCTAGTAAAAATTAATGTCTTAAATAGTACACAAAGAGAAGAATATATTGCGTTGTTTAAAGATAAAGATCTGCTATTTAAGACATTCGGCGTATCAATATAAACCTTCGTCCCCAAAAAACACCGTGATTCAATGCCTTTCGAAGTGAAAGATATTTCTTTGGCAGAACAGGGGAAAAAACAGATTGAGTGGGCCGAAATGCAGATGGTCGGCCTGATGAAAATCCGCGCGCGTTTCAAAAAGGAAAAGCCGCTTGCAGGCGTCAAAATCGGAATGGCGCTTCATGTGACAAAAGAGACTGCGGTTCTTGTGCGCACATTAATCGACGGCGGCGCAGATGTCGCAATTACCGGATGCAATCCGTTATCGACCCAGGATGATGTCGCGGCGGCTCTTGCAAAAGACGGCGTCAGCGTTTATGCAAAACGAGGCGTAAACAAGGAGGATTACTACAGATATATTCACACAATCATGGACTTCCAGCCGAACATAACGATTGACGACGGCTGCGATTTGGTCTCTGAAATTCACACCAAAAAGCCCGAACTCATCAAAAACATTATTGCCGGCGCTGAGGAAACAACAACCGGCGTCATCCGTTTGCACGCAATGGTGCGCGACGGAGCTTTGAAATACCCGATGATTGCAGTTAATGATTCAAACACAAAGCACCTTGTTGACAACTACTACGGAACCGGGCAGAGCACTCTTGACGGAATAATACGCGCGACAAACGTCTTTGTCGGCGGAAAGAACTTCGTTGTCGCAGGCTACGGGCCTTGCGGAAAAGGCGTTGCTCTAAAGGCAAGCGGAATGGGCGCTCATGTGATAGTCACCGAAGTCGATGCATTTCGCGCATTGCAGGCGCATTTCGACGGCTACCGCGTCATGCCTATGGCAGAAGCGGCAAAAATCGGCGATATTTTCGTGACTCTTACAGGCGATAAAAACGTCATTGACATACACCACATGAAAGCCATGAAAACCGGCGCAATACTTGCGAATTCAGGGCACTTTGACGCTGAAATCAACATCAAGGAGCTTGCAAAAATCGCGCAGAAAAGAACCATTCGCGCAAACATGGACGAATATTCTTTTGACGGCAAGAAAATATTCATTCTTGGCGAAGGCCGCCTTGTAAATCTTGCGGCAGCAGAAGGCCACCCCTCGCTTGTGATGTCGTTCTCGTTCTGCGACCAGGCGCTTGCATGCGAATATGCAGTCAAGAACAAAGGCAAGCTGAAAATTGCAGTGCATAAATTGCCGGATGAAGTTGACGACAATGTCGCGAAAATCCATCTTGAGGCAATGGGAATTCATTTCGATGTTCTTACAGAAGAGCAGAAGAAATATCTCGCGAGTTGGGAAGAAGGGACGTAAAAGTCGCGCTTCTGCTGTTAAGGAGAATTTGCTTTCTTAGCCGCGTGCATGTTCTTTCTTTGGCGCGCGGAAGTTTTATTGAACTGATTCTTTTGAAGTAATATATCATTTAATGATATATATTTGAATAAAAAATAAAAAATGATGGTGGAATTACCAGTTTTTCCACCATTTATTTGGCTGCCAGGGCCATGCGAACTCCTTATGGTCGTTCTTGTCGCCACCTTTATCTTTGTCAGGGTTGTTATTTTCATGACCCACATCATGATCATCCTCATGATCATCATTCTCATCCCCCTTTGGCGTACAAGTGGGGTGGGGCGTAGCCGTTGCTGTCGGCGTCGGTGTTGCTGCTGTATTTATGTCGGTCTTCACTTCATTGCTTTGTAACCATTGCCAGTTGAGTTCACTGGCAGTGATCCTAGCAATATTGGTGATGTTGTACCTGAAAGATACATCATACCGTATTTTTCCCACCCAGGAGACCCATCCTGCTTCTTCGGATCTGAAGTTTTGCGGTACGCTCCACGAGAGTGTCCTGCTCGTGGTGTTGTATAATGGACCTCCATTATACCCGCCAACAACGTTGCTGGAATGATTTTCGCTCCCAACAACATATTCTATGTCGCCTGAAACTCCATCTTCCACAAACACTCCGCCACCAGTGCAATTTGCACTGCCGTTGTTTCTGAAGCTTATGCTGTACTTCAGACGGTCTGCGTATTTCGCAGAGGTTCGGTTAACCTCTTTCGAGATATTTAAGATGCACCTCGGTGCTGCCGCTATCACGTTCACCGATGTATTTCCGCTGACCGTTCCGTTAGTTGCGGTAATCTTTGCAGTTCCAATTGCTTGGGCTGTGAAATTGCCGTTAACTGACAGGTTTCCTACAGTTGCATTGCTGTTTGACCAGGTTATGGCTACATTCATCCGGTTGCCATATTGGTCTTTTGCTGTTGCAGTGTAGTTTGTGGTATTGCCAACTTGCGTTATCAGATTGGCTGGCGTCACTACGATGTTGGTTAGCACTGATGGTGCTGGTGTCGGCGTAGGCGTCGGTTTCGGCGGTGTCTTGGTGCACGTTGGCGTAGGTGTCGGTGTTGCCGTAGGCGTTGCTGTTGGCGTCGGTGTAGGACTAGCCGTTGCCGTTGGTGTGGGTGTCGGTGTTGTCGTTGGCGTAGGGCTGACAGTTGCCGTTGGTGTAGGCGTCGGTGTTGCCGTAGGCGTTGCCGTTGGTGTAGGTGTCGGACTAGCCGTTGCTGTCGGCGTAGGCGTTGGACTGGTGGTTGGTGTTGCTGTGGGCGCACCATCGTTGCGTCCTCCGTTTCCACTTCCTCCTGAAGAAACCGTGCAGTCGAAAGCTATTTTTTTATGGACAATTTCTTGTCCATTCACTTCAATTGATAGTGGCCGTTCTGTTTTCACTCGACCCAGTATCGATTGAAGCTCAACCGTACTCATCCACCCTGGCGTCATATTACGCGTCAGTGTGCCGTTGTATGCCTTCTGCCCGCCAATCATCATGTTGACGGACACATTTTCTGTGCCTTTGTTTTGTATCCAAACAGTGCAACTTGAATTACCCCACAACACTCGGGGAGTTGCCTCACTCGGAACCGGCGTTGCAGTCGGGCTTGGTGTGGGTGATACCTTCGGCGCTGGCGTTGCATGTGGTGTGGAGGCGTTTGTTTCCTGCGGCACTGATTTCTCAATTCCCGCAAGGAAGTATATACATACCAAAATTACTGCCACTAGCAGTAAGATTGATGCTTTTTGATATTTGTTCATTTTTTATACCTCTTTACGTTTCCTTTAATTTCTCCTTCGACCCCTATCATACTTTTTAAATCAAGAAGTCGACTGCTAACACACATCAACACCAGACACTTAAGACAAAGAATTAGGGTGTGCGCGAAAAGCTCGCGCTAACCATGTCGTCCTGAGTGTCTCTCGCGGTTTCACTTCAATTTCTTGAAACAAAACAGCTCATAGTGGCATCTAAATTTTGTGTTTATACAAACTTTATCGAAAAAATAGGTTAGTATTTTTTCTGAGCCAGGTATTTTTGTGTGAATATGAAAAGGAACTGTTTGACGTATGCGGAAGTCCTCATATTGATGAAATCCACTTGTAATTACTTAATAGAAACAATTTAAACCTATCTTTTGACATTTTGAAGAACTTGATTAACTCTTTTATTGATATATTCCTCAAATTTTAAAGATCGTTTCGTTCGCTGCTCGCAAACTCAGCTTTTTAGGCTAAATCCTAAAAATCATCGCGTGTTTTATTCCAGAAATGTTTTTCACGGCGCTTGGTTTCAGAGAACCGTTCTTGATTAGCTCCGCAACAACGCGGTTTCCGATAATATTGGAAGTATGCGATTCACGGATGTGCTTCGTAATTACATTAATTCCATCTAAACCCACGCGTTTTTCGCCAAAGAAGTCTGTATCAATGTCAAGTACGCGGTCATTTTCTTCAAAAACCTTGCCAATAATGTCTGAGTCGCAGACTGCGCAAACGGTCTTGCCTTCAGATTCATGTATTTTAAGAAAGAACATATTATTCATTGTTTTTGGTTCTTTTTAAGCCCCATGAAAAAGAAATCATCGACATTATGCTCACTTCAGATTGAACACAATTGTATGAATCTTTGTCATGTCTTCCATGCTTGTTTTAATACCCTCTCGCCCGATTCCGGAATACTTGTCGCCTCCGAACGGGAATGTGCCTACACCGTGCATCGGAGCCGCGTTTATCTGGACTGTTCCGTCAGTCAGCTTCAGGGCGCCTTCCAAAGCGCGGTTCAGATTATTGGTAAATATTGATGCGTCAAGGCCGTATTGCGACTCGTTTGCCATGCGCAGGGCTTCGTCGTAGTCTTTCACGTGCACTATCGAAACAACAGGGCCGAATGTCTCTTCCCAAGCTATGCGCATATCTCTTCTTACGTTGTCAAGAACAGTGGGTTCGAAATATAATCCACGGACTTTTTTTCCTCCTGCAAGAAGGCGCGCGCCTTTATGAACTGCATCATTTACAAGCGATTCGACTTTCTCAAATGCCTTTTCATTTATTATCGGGCCTATTGAGATATCCGCATTTTTCGGCGAGCCGAGCTTCCATTTTGGCAATTCTGCAAGTATTTTCTTTGTGAATTCGTCAGCAACGCTTTCAACAACCAGAATCCTGCTTATTGCATCGCATCTCTGGCCGGAGTATTTAAGCGCACCGCTGATACATTCTTTTGCCGCAAGATCAAGGTCCGCGTCTTCAAGAACGATTCCCGGAGATTTTCCGCCAAGTTCCATGTGGATTTTTTTCATCCCTGCTTTTTTAGATATGCTTTTTCCGACTTCGGAACTTCCGGTAAATGAAATCATGTCAACTTTTTCGCTTTCAACAAGTACGTCGCCTATTTCTGCGGCGCTTCCGGAAACAACATTGAAAGTGCCGTCAGGCATTCCTGCCATTTGAAGCAATTTCGCAAGCATAATCAGGCATATCGGGTCGTCGCTTGCAGGCTTCGAGATTACCGCGTTTCCTGCAGCTATTGCAGGCGCGATTTTTGCCGATGCGATGAAAAGCGGGTAATTGAACGGCGAAATAGCCAGAACTACGCCAAGAGGCTGCCTTCGTGTCATTGCGATTTTTTTCTTTGTGTGCGGGAAAGAATCGCCTCCTATTGCTTCGCCTACTAATTCTTTTGCCTCCTCTGCCGCGAACCTGAAGCGCTCGATTGTCGCGTCGACCTCGCCTTCAGCGACTTTGACCGGCTTTCCTGCCTCTGCTACGATTGTGTCGACAAAGAATTGCTTGTAGTCGCCAAGAAGTTTTGCTGTCTTTTCAAGGATTTGGGCGCGTTCATAAGAAGAAAGGCCCGCGATTTTTGGCTTAGCATTGAAAGCCGAATCAAGCGCCCACAGAGCATCATTTTTCGAGGCCTTTTGCACCTTTCCGACAATCGAGAAGTCGTCGGGGTTGTGGACATTGAATGTGTGCCGGTTGGATGATTCAACCCATTTGCCGTCAATAAACATCTTGTAAATCTGAACGCCGTCAGCCGCAGAAGGAAAGCGTATCTCGTCGAAAATGTTAGACATGTCTGTATTATTGGTCGCGGTTGGTATATATAGATTTTCAAGATTTGCAACGGTTCGGGAAATTATCTCACATCAGCCACACTTTTCTTTGCGCCACAGGCTTCGCACTTTAAGAACCACAACCTGTTTTCCTTGAAAAGCTTTGTGTCCGGCTTCTTGCATTCGTGGCAGAGAACATATTCGTCGACATAGCGCTTGAATTTCTCGTCAATCTGCAACATGCCGAACTTTCCGATGAATATTGCCGTTCCGTTCTCTATGTTGCCTGAGCTTCCAAGGGCGCGCGCCATGTAATGCAGAAAGTGTTCAGGGTCGCGGCGTATTGTTGATGCAATCTGTAGAAAATCTTTGATGAATGTGCGGTTTCCCATAATTTGGGATGAGATTTTTGGTATCTCAAAGCGTTCCTTCTGCAGCACTTTTTCAGGGATTTGGCTGCGTGCGCGCTTTGCAAGTTCTTCGTAGTTGAATGTGTTTGTTTCTGAAATATGAATCACCGTATAAGAATTGAATTAAAGCTATTTAAAGACGTTATTCGGCGAGCGTAGAATTCAATACATATTTTTCAACAAGCGGCTTGTACTTGTTGTTTTTTCCAGATACTTCTTTTTTCCCGTTAATTTCATTTTCGTAAAATAACGCCAACGAAAAGAATAACTTATATGCACCCGTCTTATCACTTTCAGCAGAAGTCTCCATTCTGCCTTCAAAATATGTGCTTCTGAATCCATGCAAAAATTCCGTATTGAATAGCGGCTCGTAATTCATGTCGCAAGATAATTCCAGCAGTGCGTAATCAACCAGAGGATCCTCGATATTCGGCTGCGGGTCAATTAGAGTAACAGTTCCGTTATTTTTTAGGAAATTTTTCTGGTTCCAGTCATGAAATGTTAAGGAGGGAACTACTTTCAAAATATTTCGGTCTTCAATCTGAGCAACAATATCGCTCAGTTCCTTTGAAGATTCGAATAGCTTTCGAGCTTTGATGTCTTCTGCACTTGCATTTAAAATATCCACATACATCATTTTTAGCTCTTCATTAGATGAAAATACTCCTTTAGCTTCGCCGCCATCGTATCGGAGCCAGCCGAATCCCGAAACATCTTCGACAGTTACATTATGTAGCCGCCTGAATAGCTCTCCGAATTTTGAGCCGAGTTCTTCTGTTCCTTTCGGTATTTCGGTTCCTGCGTAATCTAATATCATGTAAGGAGTATCGAAGAGCATTCCGCGTTTGTGAACTTTCGGGCTATTTGGGCATTTTCCATAGAACCATTCTTCAAGCGCATGACGGCCATTTTCTTGTTTTCCATAACCTAGTTTAATTACTTTATTGCCTGTGGAATATACTGAATTCTTTGAGCCCCTTGCCAAGTATTGCGGGTCCTCAATAATCAAATGGGGATTTTTCGCTGCTATGCCCGTTAATATCTCGCGTATTTGATTCATAGTGCTACTTATTAGTAACATGCTAATATAAAGCTTTTGATAGACCGTATCAAAATAATCGAGGCTTTTGTTAAGAATAAAACCTCAAAAATCTTTTTTAGAAAAAGCATTATTGGTCATCTCGTTCGCTTTGCGAACTCGAAGCCTTTCAACCCAATGTAAATTGTGAATGGTTGAAAGAACCGTTGCCGAGAAGCGCACAGGTTGCCCCGCGCGCCTCAAGGTTTCGGTAAGGGAGATAAAACAATATGAAATGTTATTGTACGTAATATCCCACAAGTGTATCTATCTTATGTTCTTCCCTATATAAAAGCCTTTCGGTGTGCTTCGATATTGCTATATCGATATATCTTATCTTGAATTTTGCCTAAGCATATCGAAAAACCAGCATTTCACTTAGTTCGACAATTGCCGATGGGAAATCAGGGTAGTTTGAGCGGCCTGGAGCAGCCCCGGTTCATTTTTAGCTTGGGTCTTAAACCCCGCAGCTTTGCTGCGGTTCATATATCAAGCTAAAATCATATCGAGCAAGCTCGATAAGCTTTTCAGGCTTCGCCTGAAAAAGATAGAAATTGCCGAAGCGAAGCGGAAAAGTCGCGCAAAATCATTTCGAGCAAAGCTCGAAAAGCTTTGTAACCTACGTTACAAACCCCACTGCTTGCAGCGACTGGGATGCGCGACTTTTAGGCAATTTCTTTATACGCGCGAAACATACACCCACTTCTGAGGATAAACTGCGCCAGTAGCCGTTGGCACGCTTGCTGAGCGGACCGGGGATGTGGTATTAGTTGTAATAAGACGTGATGGTAAAGCGTTGTTAGATATATTGAAGGTCGCCGCCTTATAAGTCACTGCCACTGAAGCGGTTTTTACATTTCCCGAAGTGTCTGTTGCCCTTACAGTAATTGTATTTGAGCCTGGCGAAAGAGTTATTGTCTTGCTCCATGAGGCGGTTCCTGAAACAGCTTGCCATTTTCCTGTTCCGATTTTTACACTTATCCTGCGTATTGCAGCGTTGTCCGAAGCAGTGCCGCTGATAGTGATTGAAGGCGTTGTGACTATCTGGCCATCTGACGGGGCTGAAATTGAGATTGATGGCGATATTGTGTCCGGCAAAGATACTGCAAAGGAAATCGGGTAATCATAAGCATTCCTGTTTCCGAGAGAATCTTTGCATTTCACATAATAATTCTTTATCCCGTCCGAAAGGCCTGAAAGCGGCCATGAATGCGAAGTTCCGGAAGGTGTTGCCGAAGACGCCATTGAATCATATGGAGTTCCTGCTGTTGTATTATACTTGCAGGTTGCTGCTTCATTTGTTGAAACAGACAATGTTGCGCTTGTTGATTTAATTGTGCCTGTGGGCTGTCCGTTTGAGAGGACTGGTGCAGTATTGTCCGGTGCAGGTGCACTATTGTTGAGGACTGGTGCAATATTGTTTCCCGGCAGGCTGGCAGGCCCTGTTCCCAATAGTTGCCTGATGACTGCTGTTCTCGGGTCGCTTGCGCCGGTTATCTCACCTGAGTCCCATACTTCGATTCCTTTCATTCCGTGGTCAATAGCAAATTGGACCTCGGATGTTGCCCGTTCTGCAGAGTTTACGTACGAATAAAAGCCAAGCCCGTTTATTATTTTAGACGCAGGTATTCCGGCACTTACGAGGTCATTGAAATCTGCTGCAACACCGGTGGTGTAATCCATAGTATTTATCGAATCAACATACGGCTCTACCTGTTTTATAGAATCCGTGGTTACATCGCAGCAGACATCTATCAGCAATAATGGCTTTGGATTGAGCTTATTGAATTCGGTTCTTAGCGCCTGCATTGTTTTGATGAGATTGGGATTGTTGACTCCGTCTTCCCAGTCAAAAGTAATTCCGTCGTATCCTAGCGTATGTACTCTGTTTGTAATTTCGCTGACAAATTTTGCCCGGTTGGCATCACTGGTTGCACCCTGGAATTGCGGGCCGTATCCCCAGCCGCCGATAACCAGAAGCATCAAATCGTTTTGTGCATGGGCCTTTGCTATTTCGTTCATGGCGTTCTGGGCGTTTTCGACGCCGCCGTAGCCTAAAGTGCCGTCGCTTTGCGGCTCCATGTTAAAATGGAAAAACATATTAAACGTATCATAATGGTATTGTTGCAGGCTTCCGGTCCATGTCGGGTATGAAGCAATGCGCCAATATGTGGTATTGACGGCTGCATGCGCATCAGAAGAAACAAAAGATGCGGAAACGGAAAATATCAGAATTCCAAAAAAAACTGTCTTCATCGGTAGAGTTATCTTGCGAGTTTTTGCGTTCATATCCGGTTATTGGACTCTCGGTACATAAATATACTCCGAACACATGAACCGGACGCGTGGTTCGTAAAGCTTTAAAATAGAACTTCGAGTGCTTTCGTTTTTCGCAAAGGTCATGAAAATCGTTGTGCGCGATTTTCAAGCCTTCGAAGTTTTTGCTCCGCGTTGAAACGCGGAGCTTCAAACATTCAAAGTCATTTAACTTTGATAATCTTTGCCTTTTCATCAATTTCGAACTTTTTGCCCAAAAACTTTTCAACAACCCAAATATTTGTTTCTGTATGTGGTGTTATCTCTGCGACTTTTACAGAGCCTCCCGAAAGTGCGATGTAAGGCACAATCTGGTCAGCCATCCATTCGTCAATGCAGGCGCCCGAGTCCATCTGTTTTTTGAGTAGCATTGCCGCTTCCTCGCCAACCTTCTCAGCCGGCTTGTATTGCTCCCCGAGCGCGGTTGCGCCGAGGCGGCAGTTCTCATACTCTGCATGAACATGAATTGAGGAGCCCGGAGATAATGAATCGGAGTACTCCGTATTTGCGTTCGTAACCGCATTCAAAATCTTTTTCGCGCCTTCAATCTGCCTTTCAGCGATTTTGGCACCTTTAAGACCGCTTGACGCAACGCTCTCTATTTCTATGCCTTTTAGCGCGCCTCTTTCTGTTAACTCAAGCGCCTTGAGTTTGCAGGGCTTTATTGCGACGCTTACAATCCCGACGCCTTTCGGATAGAAGCCGCGCTTCCGGATATCAACGATAATTTCTGCACTCATTTTTTTGAGAAAATGGCAGAAAACATGCTCGAAATATGAAATTGCAGGGCTCCATTTTACGTCGGTTCCGCCGGTTATTCTAAGGGAAACGTTTTCCTTTGCATGCAATGCCGGAAGCACCATCGCCTGAAGCACTAGAGATATAGAGCCAGCGGTTCCGACATCTATCCGGTAATTGCCGCCCTTTATCTCTTTCGGGGTGAATTCAATTGTTTCAGAACCAATTTCTGCGCCGGTCACTTTTGCATCGCACAGTTTTGCAACCGCAAGAAGGCCTGCAAGGTGCTGCGCCTGCAAGCCAGGTTTAGGGCGCCCTGCGCGTATTTTTTCAATCTTTACAGCCTTGCCGGTGAGTGCGGAAAGCGCAACCGCAGTCCGGATTATCTGCCCGCCGCCTTCGTGGTGCGAGCCGTCTATTATAATTGTCATAAAATCACGTAAATCACATCATGCGATCAGAATCGCGCCTATAAACATCACTATTGTTGCAGCAACTTTTAATAAAATTGTTGATTTGTCGAGTTCTTCGCGCATTATTTTCGGATAGTATATGCTTAGCAATGTTGCAAAAAGAAGAACGAAAAACGGCCGCATCATCGAGATTGCAGTAACTAATGTCACAGGCCCTGTGGATGCGGCAATTGTTAAAACGAATGAGCCAAGCATCGTAAATACGCCGCTTATTGAAATTGCGCCGACTGCTTTTTTACCATGTTCTTTTACAAGAGCAATCAGTTCCGGATATTTGAAATAGATAACAGGAATCAGCGCGATGAATGTTCCTATTCCCCGCGTGTATGAAAACACAGTCCAGAAGTCTGCATATTCCAGCAAGTATTTTGTAAGAATCGCTACAACCGCAATCATGGCGGACGATAGTACCATCAGCCAGAACGCTTTGCCAGGCCTTATTTTTGTGATATCTTTGGAGGAGATTAAAATCGCGCCGACTAAAATCAGTATGATGCCAAGATATATTGTTGAGTTAAATATTTCATTCAGGAATACTGCCGCAAATATCGTGACGAACAGCTGCGAGAAGTAGGCAAGCGCGCTAATTCTTGATATTTCCTCGATTTTTACGGCCTCAAAATAAAGTATTGTGCCAATGACGTATGTAAGTCCGCAGATGAATGACCAGAATATATTTTGTGCCGACATTTCCGAATAGCCTTTGGCGAAATATATAAGAACGCTTGCGATAAGGCCGATTGTTCCGAAAATCATAGTGGATACAATCGGATTTTTGACCCACTTTGAGAGAATGTACTTGTCCAGTGTGCTTGCAGTGGCCCAGAATAGCGCGGCCAGGAAAGAATAAACGACCCAGAGCATATTGAGTAATGCGCGCGAAGCGTTATATAACCTTTAAATCTCTTGAATTATAATATAGTTTCAACCAAAAGCATAGTATAAAGGTTGAAAATCTTAGAACTTATATCACAACCTGTTTTCGCCTAATGCATAATTTAATGGCGAAAAATCCATTCGCGATGCCTTATTAACCATTGTCTGCATCGCTCTTGGCTTTTTTGTCCAAAGAAATTGGAGATGACAAAAAATGCTTGACATAAAACTATTTCGCGAGACGCCGGATGTTGTGAAAAAGGACCTGAAAAAGCGCGGCATGAACGATCTTCTGCCGATGGTTGATGACGTAATCAGGCAGGATAAAATCTGGCGCACGCTTTCAAAGGAAGCCGACGATGCAAAATGCGAGCGAAACCGGCTTGCTGAGGATGTGGCAAAGCTCAAGAAAGAGAAAAAGAATGCAGACGCGATTATCGAAAAAATGAAAAAACTTTCTGACAAAATCCGCGAGCTTGACAGCGAAATTGCAAAAGAGGAAGAAGATATCCGCAAAGCTCTGATGAAATTCCCGAATATTCTTCATGAGTCAGTCCCTGCAGGGAAAGACGACACAGAAAACGTCGAAATCAAAAAGTGGGGCACGATTCCGAAATATGATTTTCCGCTTAAAAGCCACGTTGACTTAATTGAAAAGCTCGGCATAGCGGACCTTGAGCGCGCGGCAAACGTTTCCGGCGCCCGATTCTACTACTTGAAAAATGAGCTTGTGCTGCTTGATTATGCACTTATCAGATTCGCGCTTGACCTGCTGATAAAAAAAGGCTTCACTCTAGTTGAGCCGCCGTACATGATTCAGCGAAAGCCTTACGAAGGCGTGACAGACATGTCGGACTTCGAGAAAGTGATGTACAAAATCGATGGCGAGGACCTATATTTGATTGCGACTTCGGAGCATGCAATCGCGCCGATGCATATGAATGAAATTCTTGACGCAAAAGACCTTCCGCTGAAATACGCAGGCGTAAGCCCGTGTTTCCGCAAAGAAGCGGGCTCGCACGGAAAAGACACAAAAGGAATTTTCCGCGTGCACCAGTTCAACAAGGTCGAGATGTTCGTTTTCTCGGAGCCAAAAGATTCGTGGAAAATCCATGATGAGCTCCTGAAAACCGCGGAAGATATTTTCCAGCAATTGAAAATCCCATATCATGTGGTCAATATTTGCGTCGGCGACATGGGCGTTGTCGCGTCGAAAAAGTACGACATAGAGGCGTGGATGCCGTCGCAGAATGCATACCGCGAGGTCGTCTCATGCTCGAACTGCACGGATTTCCAGTCGCGCAGGCTTGCGGTGCGATTCAGAAAATCAACATCAGATAAGCCGGAATTAGTTCATACTTTGAATTCTACGGCGATTGCGACTGCGCGCGCAATGGTTGCGATAATCGAGAACTACCAGCAGAAGGACGGAACAATCAAAGTGCCGGATGTTCTTGTGCCTTATATGAGCGGAATTAAAGTCATTGGAAGTCGAAAGTCATGAAAATCGTTGTGCGTACCCCGCGACTCTCGGGCGGGGCTTGTTACCGATTTTTCGGCGAAGCCGAAAAAGCTTGGAAACCGCAGTTTCCATGATTTTCAAGCCGTTTCAAAGTCATCTCGTTCGCTCTTGCGAACTCGAAGCTTTTCAAGTTCTTCGAACTTAAAATTTCGCTCCGTACTGAAGTGCGGAGCTTCAACGTTTGAAAGTGATTATATATGGTTGATGCGGCACCTTATATGAAGCAGCGAAGGATGTGTGGGATTATTTCAGAAAAAGGAATGTTTCGTCTATTTCTGAAAGTACCTATATAAGGCAGATAGAACGAAAAATAAAACAAAAACTTAGCAAAGAAAGAAAAGAAATGTTGCTTAATGCATTTCATGAGCGTGGTTGGATAACGCGTTCTGAAGCCAGAAATGGTAGATCAATTGTCATTCTTGGCGGAATTTGAGTGCAACGTTACCTTTATATACCACGTGATACAATAATATATCACATGATACAAAAATATACCACATACAAAATCTTGCGCTTGTTTTTCGATTTCCCGACAAAGCGCTTTCAGCTGCGCGAAATATGCAGAATCCTGAAAATGGGCATGCCGTCGGTAAAAAACCACATCATTCGGCTTGAAGCCGGCGGGTTTATAAAAAAAGAGAAAAAAGGCATATATGTAAGCTATGTTTCTTCGCGCGCAGACATCTTCAAGCTGTACAAGCGCAATGACATCCTGCTGCGGCTCCATGAAAGCAGATTGGTCGATTTTCTTGCGGAAACATTCGTGCCTGACGCAATTGTGCTTTTCGGCTCGGCATCGCGAGGCGAAGACATAGAAACGAGCGACATCGACCTGCTTGTTGTCGCAAAAGAAAAGGACATTGATTTAAAGAAGTTTGAAAAAAAGCTGAATAGAAAAATCTCGCTTCATTTTGAAGATGATATTCCGAAAATCCCGAAGGAATTGCTGAATAATGTAATAAACGGCATTGTGGTTTCCGGTTATTTGAAAGTTTTTTGATGGTGGCACGCTCATGAAGTATTGGGAAGAATCTCAGGACGATGTCCGCAAGGTCCGGCCGGATGTGGAAATGGCGCGCTCGCTCTTGAAAATGATCGAGGTTCGCATGAAGGCGCTGGAAACTTTGGACCGAAAAGAGTTTTCCTCATTAATTGTGGAAGGGTATTACGAAGTCATAAAGGAGGCGATAACCGCTCTGATGGCCATAGACGGATACAAGACATTGAGCCACGAGGTTTTAATCGGCTATATGAAGGAATTCTGCCCGCAGTTCGTAGATAATGAAATCCTATTTGCCGACGATTTGCGGAAGCTGCGGAATAACGTCGCGTACAAAGGCTTTTTTGTTCCGCATGACTTTATTCTGCGAAACGAAAAGAGAATGAGGGTGATTGTGATGAAGCTTTTACAAATTCTGAAGGAAAAATTGAATTCTTAACAAATTTAATTAAGCTCACACCTGTTCGACAATCGCCTGAATCGTCATGCCATGCGTATCATTATCAAATCTCAGGATGCCGTAGCTTATTTCATGACGCTTTGCATAATATGTCCTTGCAGAGCCGCCGCGCACATCTATTTTCTGTAGCATTGAATCCGCCTCAATATGAACTTTATCGCGGTGTTTGATATTTTTGATATATTTTATTAACACGCGCTTCAAATTGTTTTATCTTAGATGGACGAAATGTTCAGCAAATACTGAATCACATATATATTCAACCACGCGCAAATAGTGTTATGCGCGCCCTTAATTTCATCACAGTTACGTTTCTTTTCCTGGCTTTTGTCAGCCCTGTTTATGCAGCCGATATTATCACTCCCCACACAGTAGAACAACTAAATGTTGATTTCGACCAGTATGGAGCGGTCGGCATTTCCCGCGGAAATATACAATACATCGCCATTAACATAAGCACATTCCAGAACGGCGATAACCAAAAAACAGATTTTGCAGGCGGCTACACAATCGTGTCCGACGAGTTCGGAAATGAGCGGCTGCGCATCATGCAAAATTCAAATGATTTGCAATTAAAATATTCTGTGACAGGGTCTGCGGAAATTTTTGGAAAGCACACCTACGATATACCGTCGTCTTACAGCCTTTCAGGAATAAATCGCGCTTATCTCATGCCTACAAAAAATATACAGAGCGACGATGCGAGAATATCCGCGCTTGCGCAGAACATAACTGCCGGCGATAGCAGCGATTTTGAAAAAGCCGCGCGCATCGCAATCTGGGTGCACAATAATGTGAATTACACGCTTGATTTAGGGGATGTGGCAAAAGATGCTGTTTGGGTCCTGGACAATAAGATAGGCACATGTGACGAGTTTTCATCGCTTTTTGTCGCAATGGCGCGAAGCGCAGGAATTCCTGCAAAATATGTTTCCGGCTGGGTCTATGGAAACGCCGGTTGGCAAAAGCATGCATGGGCGGAAGTCTATATCGGAAAATGGATGCCAGTAGACGCTACATGGCTTGAGGCCGGAAACCTTGATGCGACGCACATCAAATTCATGGAGACTGCTGACAATTATGTCGCAAACCAGGCAACCGCGCTTGGCAATGACCTCGGGACTATTGAATGGATTCTTGACAACGTAAGCATATCGGTTAAAAGCCTGCGCGAATCAGATGTGATGCCGTCCGAACTTTTTTCATCAATATCGCAGGCAAACAAAGAAAACATAATCGGCATAGGAAAAAGCGCAATAATCGGCTTGAAAATAACGCCGAAAGAGTTCATGGTAGAAGAATTTACAATCGCGCCCTGCAAGGGAATGGACATAGTCCGCGTTGATAACAAGCAGCAGGATGCAATACTTTTCCCGGGCAAGGAGAATAGAATTATCTGGAAATTTTCGACGAACGAGAACCTTGGCACCGGTTCTGTATACACGTGCCCGATTACGATAAATTCCAGGTTTTTCGGGAAAAAAATATTTGAGCTTACGGTTGATCCGCGCGTGAAAGACTCTCTTAGCCTTTCCGCAGATCTTGACAAGCACATCGCGCAGGCAAACGAAATCCTGGCCGCAACAGTAACTGCTAAAAATGCAAACCGGAAAGGCGCAATTAAAATAGGGGTTGCATCCGAGACAGCCGTTGCTGAAACTGCGCTTGATCTGAATGAAGCGCCGGAAATCACGTCCGAGTTTAAATTTTCTGCCGGAAGCGCCGGAAAGCACACAATATACGCATATTCTGACCGCGGCGATGTTGTTGAACAAACTTATGATGTTTACGAAACAGGCGATGTTTTTATCGATCGAATAAATGCGCCTGAATTTGTCCCTATAAATCAGCCGTCATATGTCGAAGTATATATCAGAAACAACAAGCATTCAGAAGCGAGCGCGAAATTTTCAGTGGCTTTGAATGGGGTGCCTGCTCTTGATGAGACGACCCTGATTCCGCCGCAGTCAACGCGATTGATTAATCTTACCCTACCATCGGATAAAAAAGGAACCCAGCGGATTTCTTTTCGCCTTGTCTCAGATAGCATAGAAGAGAAGCTGGCTGAAGTGCGCATATATAACACCACGACGCTTGTGCTTGAAGGCGGTTATGATTCGGGCTCAAACTCGGCAGTTCTTAAAATAACGCCCGTTGGCGATGATTTAAAGAGCATCGAAGCAGCTATCGGAGGGCAAAAAAATTCTCTTGTAGATGCAAAAGAAAACGTGCCGCGTGAACTGGCGTTCAATCTTCCGGATGGAGTTTATGACGTGAAAATAACGTACTCAGACGCCGCCGGAAATATGCATGAGACAACGCAGAAAATCGAGTTTAAGAAAAAAGGATTGTTTGAAATCATCGCAGATTTTTTCGCGCGGATCCTTTCTTATTTGGGGCTGTAACTTAGTGGCAAATCATTTTGTCAATTGTTCATATATATATGGTTTTACTTTCAAACGTTGAAGCTCCGTACTTCAGTACGGAGCGAAACTTTCAAACTCTTCGAGTTTGAAAAGCTTCGAGTTCGCAAGAGCGAACGAGATGACTTTGAAACGGCTTGAAAATCATGGAAACTGCGGTTTCCAAGCTTTTTCGGCTTCGCCGAAAAATCGGTAACAAGCCCTGCACTTCCTTGAAAATGCTTTGCATTTTCGAGGTCCCGAAAAGCTCCGCTTTTCGCGATAGTGCAGGGTACTCACAACGATTTTCATGACTATTTGTTTTTCTATGGAGTCGAACACCCCTCAACATAGGTATCATCGGGATGTTATTTCGCTACCACCTCCTTTTCGTGAATAAATGGCCAAGATCAGAGCAAATTATGTTTCTGAACCTTTGAAAAAAGGGGAGTTTTTCTGTCTTGGCAGCTGTTGTTCGTGTTTAGGGTTATACCACTACAATGGCTGCCGGGGAGTATATCTATTGCGAACAATTGGAGCGTACGGATAGTTCGTAAAGTTTATAAACAAAAGAAACTGATGCTTTTCTGTATAACGTTTTTACAGTAGGGGTATTTATGATAATCATTCCTGTTTGGTTTTATGGTTTTGATGCGACGATGTATTTCATAAGCGCGCTTGTCGGATTTTTACTTAGCTTTTATTTTCACCGGCTTTACTCAATAAATTCAGAAAAAACACACAAGTATCTTTATCTGGGATTTCTAATTCTTTCAATAGGGCTTATGGCGCTTTCGATATCGGACATGTTTAGCTATGTAGAATATCTCGGTTGCCATGAGATGTATCGGCCGTGCATCTTAAGCATTCTTGATAATGTCTTTTCAATTGATGATTACGCATATCTGGCGTACTTTGGGCTTTCGCTGGTTGCTTATTTTCTTTTTATAATCGCTTACTCCGAGAAATATATTAATTTTTCGAAAATGCTTCTCATTTCATTTGTGGCATATTTGCTTGCAATCATTACGTTTATGCCGATGAAAGAAGATGCTTTTTTATGGTATTCCTATAGTGGCTATTTTCATCTTACTGCATTCATAATGCTTACATATGTATCACTTAAGAACATTGCATATTATACGAAAACAAGGCGGTTCAATTCATTTCTTGTTGCATTTTCATTCAGCATGATCTCATTATTCCATCTTTTGCACATTTTTGCATCTATAAGCGGCTGGGTATACGTGCTGGGCCACATATTTTTGCTCATCGGCTTTATTTCGCTATTGTCAATGGTTTTGCACGTCAAACACATTCAAGAACGGGCGGAAAAGAAAAGAGGGGCAGATAAATCAAAATATATTCGGTGATTTGAATGCATTCACGCAGGACAAAAGTGCAGATATATTTAGATGTGCTGCGCGCTGTCAAAAGAGCGGGAGGCAGGCTTAAAATAACCCACATAGTGCACAAGGCGAATCTTACACACGACCGCGTTCAACAATATCTCGATTATCTCATATCCAAAGGATTTCTTGAAGAAGAATGTGACGGTGAACACACATATTTTAAAATTACGCAGAAGGGCCTTGATTTTCTTGGCGAATTAAACAAGCTTAAAGAAATCTCTGATGCTTTCGGATTTCCGATTTATTGAGCATTAGTACGAGTTATCGCTGTCAAATCCCCGTTTCACAAGCGTCGGCGTTATCAGTATCGTTGTTATGCAGACTGCAACAATTGCGGAGAACAGCTGGAAATCTATGACATTGAGGCTGAGGCCGCTTGCTGCAAGAATCAATGAGAATTCCGCGCGCGGAATCATTCCGGCAGCAATAACAAATGCGTCGTTCTTTTTGAAGCCCATGTATTTGGATGAAATGTACAGGGGCACGAACTTTCCGAGCACCACAATCAGGAGCAAAGCGATATATACCGTTAAGTTTGATGAAATGTTGTTGAGCGATGTCGAGACCCCGATATTTGTGAAGAACATCGGAATGAAAAGACCGTACGCAATCGTTGTCAGCTTCGGCGTTATTGTCGGGTTTACAAACGGCGACTTGTTTATCACCATCCCTCCGATGAACGCCCCTATTATCAATGCAATTCCTATCTGGTTCGCAAGCACCGCTATTGAAAAACCAATTATAAGCGTGAATGAAATCAATGCTTCTTTAACAATCATTTTCTCTGCAATATTAAGTATCTGAGGCACTATCTTTGCGCCCACAGTCATCATTATCGTTATGAATCCGACAACAGTGAGTATGAGCTTCCATATTTCAGCAGTATTCAATGCCGTATTTGTGAAGTACGTTGAAGCTATTGCAAAAATTATTATTCCGATGAAGTCATCGACAATGCTTAGGCTGAGCAAAAATTTTCCGGATTTTGTAAAAAACTTGTTTATATCCACAAGGCATTTTACGCAAACGCCCGTGCTCGTCGGGGAAAAAACCGCGCCAAGGAATGCTGAAATCGCGTAATTGAATCCCAGAAGAAAGTGCGACGAGAAAACAATTATCAGAAATGCAATAAACTGGCCGCTGAATCCTATGAAAAAAGCGTCAACAAGATTTTCCTGCAGTTCATCCATTCTCGTGTGAAGCCCTATCAGAAAAAGAAGGAGCACACCGCCAATTTCAAGGAACTGGTTAAGCTCAAGATTAGCCCCGAGAATTCCAAGAATCGAAGGCCCGAGAATGATGCCGGCAGCTATCTCTCCGATAAGCGTTGACTGGTTAAACCGTTCCGCTATTTCGCCTCCGATTCGCGCGAAGAGCAATAGCATTGCCATTACAAATAATAATTCCATGTTTCAGCTCCCCCTTAACTTAATTCAGTGAAAATGCCTTAATCAGCGATAAGTCTATACCCCGTGTGCCTGTTGTGCTTACCGGGGTGCAAGCGCTGATTGTCTCATTCATCGCATGCATCTGTTCTTTTTCGGCAGGCCTGGCATAATCATAATTGAATCGCTCAAAATTGCGAAAGAGGCGCCATAGTTGTTTTTTGTTCGTCCTCAACCAGTTTGTTTTTAGCGTTTCGTACAAAATATTTCTCCACAACCAAAATGTCTTCCGGCCTTGCATGATAGCCCCCAATCTTAGCAAGCTCTTTGTTGGATTCAGCCGGAGCGTATTCTATATACGCTTCTCTTGCGATGCCGTACCGGTTTATCTCCATCAGTTTTCCGATGCCAAGCTCGTTGTACGTGCTTTGCTTGATAAGCAGTACATTCATGTTGCGGTTTATCGCCGCATCAAGACCGGATGCCAGTTTTGTTCCAATATGGTCAATATCATATGGGAAATAGTTGTCGATATCTTCCATGTCCGGCACATTAAGAAGACGGCGGCTCAATGCAATGTTTACTCTTGAATCATCTTTTGTAACTATACAAATGCCGTCGTGTTTCTCTATTTTTTTCAGATATTTGCCTATGGCCGACACATCGTCATACGTTTCCATGCCGAGATTGAAACGTTTTGATATGCTTCCGGCGCCAACCAACGAGTCTATAGAATCGTCGCTGACGCCAAGAAATAATCCCTGGCAATCCTTGCTTTCTGCGCCCATCTCAAGCGGCTTTCCGTCAGAAAAGTATACGCCATCCACTATCTTGGGAAGGACTTTCATCACACATTCAGTCAGATAGTGCCTGAGAACCGCATCATATATGCCGGAGTCTATTTCTTTTGGTGCGCTTGTAGGCTCATTCTGCCGTAATTTCAGTGTTTTCGGAGTAATCGCTTCTCCGCCATAGGTTATAGTTTCAACAGACGGCAATATATCTTGTTCCTTCCCCCAGACGGCATCATTTTGCACACTATTCGGCAGCATCGGAGAATACATGCCTACCAAAGAATTGCATGCATTTATAGAATAATTTGATAATATTTTCGGAACATCGAAATTCCCCGAGAACTTCACTACTTGCGGAACTTCAATATCTGAATGATATTCCCTTTCTACTACTAACGACTGATCCATGTCTTATCTCCCCTTTTGTTCAATTGGTTCAATTATGATGTGTGATGCTATAATGCCTTATTTTTGATTTTCTTGTTTTGCGATTTTCTTCTATTTGCCCGCCTGGTTGAATACGTCCAGCAGGCTTACAAAACCCACAACAACAGTGCCTTTGTTTACAACCGGTATGAAATTAACTTGATTGTTTGTGAATATTCGCAGCGCGTCTCCGACAGTATTTTCTTCCTCCAGGTGAATTGCTGGTGCAGTCATGGCTTCTTCGATTTTTCTTGACAGGCAGGAAGCAAAAAATTCTTCCGAAATCTTTATGTTTTCTCCAAGCATCGAAGGTATCTGAAAGACTTTCAATATGTCTTTCGGGCATAGTGTTCCTATGAGCGTTTTGAAGCCATCGACAACAGATATGGAATGAATGCCTGTTTTTTGCATCAGCTTGATTGCTTCTGATATTGTGTCTTCTTTTTTAAGCATTGGCGTATCGGTTTTCATCACTGATTTTATCGGCTTTTCCAGTACGCTATGCATCTGATATCTTCTCCTTAGTGCGCCTACTATTGTTTAAACGAGTATATATAAGAATACCTTGATATGGCGAGAGGTTATGCGCACTTAATCATTTATTGCTTAGTAGCCCAATATAGTACCATGAAGATTGCAATCTCAGGAACACCAGGAACCGGCAAGACAACTATTGCAAAAATTGTCGCAGATAACCTTAATTATGCTCTTCTTGACCTCAACGAATTCGCAAAATCGCATAAGCTTACGCTTGGCAACGACAAGGCAAGAAACAGTGTCATAGTCGACGTTTCTGCGCTGAAAAAGGAAGTCGCGCAAATGGGGGGTGATATGGTTCTTGAGGGGCATTTAGCCCATCTTTGCGATGCCGACATATACATAATACTGCGCACGAATCCCAAGATCCTTGCAAAGCGCATGAAAGCGAGGGAGTGGCGCGAGGAAAAAATCCGCGAAAATGTCGAGGCAGAGATAATGAATATCTGCCTTGACGAAGCAGTTGAGCTTCACGGGCATGCGGTTTTTGAAGTGGATACAACAAAGAAAAAACCCGAAGAAGTTGCTGAAATAATCAAAGGCATTCTTGCCGGGAAAAACCGTGAAAGATACCTGCCCGGGAAAACGGATTGGACCGGATACATCAAGTAAGTTCATTGATGTCGATGGATGTATCGATGAAACCTTGAAACCTTGAAACGGGTCACATTGAAGCATACACATATATAGTTATCTTTGAATAAAATGTAAATATGACTCTTGTAGAAATTCTGAATAACCTGACCATACAAATGGACGGCATAATCCCCGCAACTTCATCACCATATATAAATGCGCTGGTTATTCTTTTTGCATCATTCATTTTTGCCAAAATCGCAGACTTTGTTTTTGAAAAAGTATTTCTCAAGCTTACCGCGCACACGGAAACAGACATTGACGATAAGATTGTCGAGAGCCTTAAATCGCCGATATATTATGCAGTCATTGCGATAGGGACTTATGTTGCACTGCATTCGCTTGCGCTTGGAGAGCAATTGTTTTTTTACATCGATAACATCATCCAGACAATAATTATAATAATAGGCGCGATTGCGGTCTGGCGCGTTACAGACATATTTATCGGCGAAATTGTTTCAAAATTCGCAGCAAAAACAAAGAGCACTCTTGACGATGAGATGATGCCTCTTTTCAAAAATATTTCAAAACTCGTGATAATTTTTGTTGCAATTATGATGACTCTTTCGGCGTGGGACATAAATGTTACGCCGCTTCTCGCATCTGCAGGCATCGTAGGCATCGCTCTTGCCTTTGCCGCTCAGAGTACGGTAGCGAATCTTTTCGGCGGAGTTGCCGTTTATTTCGACAAGCCGTTCAAGGTAGGCGACAGGATTCAGCTTGAGTCCGGCGAAATAGGCGACGTTACTGAAATCGGTATACGGAGCACAAGAATACAGACGCTTGATGATACGCTGATAATCATTCCAAACGAAAAAATTGCAAACTCAAAAGTCACGAATTTCAACCAGCCGATACCGCGAATGAACGTCAAAGTAATCATTGGCGTAGTGTATGGCTCTGATGCTGCAAAAGTAAAGGAGCTTCTCTTGAAAGTTGCGAAAAGCGCGCCTTCAGTACTTAAAACACCTGCGCCTGAAGTCCTTTTCATAGAGCACGGGGATTTCGCGCTGAAATTCAGGCTTACTGTCTGGATTGACATCCCGATTAAAAAAGGCGTTGTTCTTGACGAAATAAATATGGGCATTGACCGCGAATTCAGGAAAGCGAAGATAGATATGGCATTCCCGACGCAGACGGTTTATCTGAGGAAATAAGCGCGGTTTTTTCTTTAGCGGATATATAAAACCTCCGCGCCAAGTATTTTATTATGCCAAAATCAAACATCGCAGGATTAAAAGACGCACTTATTGCGCATAAATTCGCGACAATTATTGTCCACCACAACGCAGACCCTGATGCAATCGGGAGCGCGATAGCGCTATCCCGCGGGCTTGCGCAGCTGGGAGTAGCCAGCGAAGTTTGCGCGCCTTTAGGCATTTCCCTGCAGTCAAAAAGCATTCTTGCAAAATATCCGTTTCCTGTTTCTGAAAGCCAGAAAATCGACTTTGCGAGCCTCGTATTTCTTGTCGATACTTCGACTCAGGAGCAGATAGGAAACATCAAAATACCTCAATCATCGGAGCTTGTTGTAATCGACCACCACGAGCCCGGCGCGTTTTTTGCAGCAGCAAAATATCGTTTCGCTGAAAAAGAGGCGCATGCAACTGCGTTTATTGTTTTTGATTTATTCAAAAATCTCGGCGTAAAAATAACTGCGGAGATTGCGTTTTTTCTTCTTGCAGGAATTGTCGCGGATACGGCGTTCCTGAGAATGGTGAACTCGCGCGATTTAATTACAGCGGCAGAGCTTCTTGAAATAATCGGCGATGATATCGACATGGTTTACAGCGCGATTTCAATGCCTGAAGACATTTCCGAGAGAATCGCAAAATTCAAGAGCTTTAAGCGCATGAACGCATACCGCCTTGGCGACATAATTGCCGCATTTTCACATGCAGGCTCGTTTGAATCTCAGGCAGCACTCGCGCTGATTAAAAGCGGGGCTGACGTTGCTTTTGTTGAAAATATTGATGAAAAAAAGCCGGAATACCGGATTTCCGGAAGATTGCGCGCGCATCTTTCAGGAAAAATTGATCTGTCAAAAATGATGAAATGCATAGAGCCGCTGATTCATGGAAGCGCAGGCGGCCATCCAACAGCGGCGTCTGCTAACGGAAAAAACACGAAGAACAGCAAGAAAGTCGAGGCCGCACTAATGTCTGCGCTTGAAAAAGAGCTTGGTGCAAAAAGAAAACAGATTGCTTAAGATAAAACATATAATTATTTTCATTGTTATTTTTTGAAAATGACAAATACCTTTATAAATCTTACTGACATAATATAGGGTATTTGATTAGTGTCAGATGAATACACAGTCATGTGTTGGATTCTCGGCAAAAATCTTACAGAATCTTGTAAGGTTGGCTTCAAAGTCTTGGCTGTGTTTAAGTGGCACGGGTATGGCGTTTTTCAGCGTTTAATGAATTATTTTCGGATTGGCGTCTGGTTTTGAAGGCATTCTTGCGGATTCTTATTACGTGATATTTATGGCAAATCCGCGACGCCCGAGACGGGGCTCAATGGGGTACTCTCCAAGAAAAAGAGCAAAACGCATTTTCCCAGCAGTGGGACGAAAGGCGCATATCAAAGAAGTCAAGCCCACTGAGTTTGCAGGATATAAGGTTGGCATGCTACATCTGATGATGCTTGCAGACAAAAAAGGCACACCTATCACAAACCAGGAAATCGCGGTGCCGGCAACTCTTATCGAAGTCCCTCCGCTAAAGGTTTTGGGAATACGCGCTTACAAGAACACTTCATACGGCCCGAAAGTCGCAGGCGAAGTCTGGACAGACAAGACCGACAAAACTCTTTCGCGAACAATAAAATCGCCTAAAAAAATCAGTGCAAAACTTGAAGAACTCGAAAAAAATGTTTCAAAATTTTCTGATATTATGATTTTAGCATACACCCAACCGAAATCATCTGGCTTTGAAAAGAAAAGGCCGGAAATAATGGAAATCGGAATCGGCGGTGAAGCTGTTGACGCAAAGCTCAAATACGCAAAAGAAAAGCTTGGCGGGGAAATAACCGTCACTGATGTTTTCAAGCAGGGCGAATTCGTTGACAGCATAGCGATTACAAAAGGAAAGGGTTTCCAGGGTTCGGTCTACAGATGGGGGCTAAAGCTTCTTTCGCACAAATCCCAGAAACTGCACAGAAAGGCAGGTAACCTTGGTCCGTGGCATCCGCACAAGACAAGGCCGATGGTTCCGCAGATGGGGCAGATGGGATTCCACAAAAGAACCGAATACAACAAGCGAGTCCTTAAAGTTGGTATCGATATCAAGGAAATCGCAAAGAAAGGCGGATGGAAAAACTACGGCGAAATCAACACAAATTATCTCATAGTCAAAGGCTCTATACAGGGCCCTGCAAAAAGGCTTATAAGGCTAAGAACAGCAATAAGGCCTGCTCCGGGAATTTTCGGAAATGTTGAAGTCACAAAGCTCGGAATTAATGTATGAAGGAGAATGATTAAATTTCAACCCAATGCAAAAAATAAAGGTTGAAAATCTTGACACATTGTGTCAAGCTGTTTTCACCCAATGCATTTGGTGAATGGTGAAAAATCCGTTCGCAACGCATTTGAACCAAAAAGCGCGTTGCTCTCGGCTTTTTAATCCAAAGAAAATGGAGAATGATTAAAAATGAAAGCTCATGTTTTGTCAATTGACGGGAAAAAATCAGGAGAGGTGGATCTCCCGGCACAGTTTTCCGAAAGTGTAAGAGAAGACGTAATACGAAGAGCATTTCATGTTTACGAAAGCAATAACAGGCAGGCTTATGGAACAGACCATGAAGCCGGTGTCAGGACATCTGCTAAATACATGGGTAAGCGCGCAAGCTACGGCTCATGGACAAACAAAGGCATGTCAAGAATCGCGCGCATAAGAGTTGGCTCGGGCCACATGACAGGAACTGTCAGGCTGATTCCGCAGGCAAGAAAAGGACGTGCAGCGCACTCGCCGAATCCTAACAAAATATGGTCGCAGAAAATCAACGATAAGGAAAGAAGGCTGGCAATAAGGTCTGCAATATCGGCAACAGCAAACAGTGAGTTTGTTTCAAAAAGAAATCATATTTTCGAGGAAAAGCTTCCGATTGTTATGGACAACGGCTTTTCAAAACTCAAAAAGGCAAAGGATGTCAGGACGGCTCTCGAAGCAATTGGCCTTGAAGCTGAACTGGCACGCGCGTCAAAGAAAAAAGTGCGCGCAGGAATCGGAAAAACAAGAGGCAGAAAATACAGGACCCGAAAAGGTCCGGTCATAATTGTCGCAGAGCCCTCAGAAATATCAAAATCGGCAAAGAATATTGCTGGTGTTGACGTGGTTCAGTTGAAGGACCTCAATGTGAAAGTGCTTGCGCCAGGCGGTACAGCAGGAAGGCTTGCTATCTGGACAGTTGATGCGATAAAAAAACTTGAAACTGACAAATTATACATGTAGATGATTTTATGGTTGCTGAAAAAATATCAAAAACAGGTGCAGAATCGGCTGCAAAAGCACCGAAAGAAGCGGCAAAACCCAAGGCAACCGAAGCAAAGGCTGTTAAAACTGCACCGAAAACTGCGAAAAAAGAAATAATGGCAGTAGACCCAAAGGCAGCATCAGAGGCATGGAACGTTTTGATGTATCCCTACCTCACAGAAAAATCAACGCGAATGATAGAATCGCAGAACAAACTTGTATTCATAGTCAAAGACCGCTCTACAAAAGCACAGATAAAAGGAGCAGTTGAGGCGGTTTTCGGAGTAAAGGTCGCAGACGTTAACACCACATCAACAATGCGCGGCGAAAAAAAGGCATTCGCGCGCCTTAAGCCGGAATTCAAGGCGGTTGACATTGCGACTAAGTTAGGAATGATGTAGGGACTTTATGAAAAGCTACGCTCCGCAGAAAATTAAGGGACCGACAGAATTAAAAAACAGAATCGAAAAGGATGTTATATACATATCAGTGATATGTCCCGAAGCACAAACATGTTTACATAAAGATGAAATGAAGTGCAAATATGAAACAGGACTCGAAAAAAAATATGACGTATCTAAATTCCCTATGGATGATGCGTTTATTACTCCCTTGGGTTGTGGAGAGAAGTTCACCATTTGGCGAAATAAAACTGGTGTATATATAGAATTAGGAGACACAAAAAATATATGAGTGATATTTATGGGTAAACGAAACATTGCACAGGCAAGAGGACATGGCTCAATGACTTATAGAGCACACAGCTTCCACTGGCTTGCTGATATGAATTACCCTTCATTTGCATTCGCAGATGGCGTAAAAATCAACGGCAAGGTTGTCGAGCTCTGCCATGATCCCGGAAGAAATGCACCGCTTGCAAAAATAATTTTTGATGATGCGAAAAAAACAACTGATTATCTTTTCGTCCCTGAAGGAATTAGAACCGGTGATGTTATAGAATACGGCGCTGCCGCAGCAATAAAGCCGGGTAATATCGTCCAGCTTTCAAGAGTTCCTGAAGGAACGGCAATATTCAATATCGAAATCAATCCTTTTGACGGAGGAAAGATGGTAAAGGCTTCCGGAAGCTGCGCGATTGTAGTGTCGCAGTCTGTCGGAAGGACCATAATAAAACTTCCTTCAAAAAAGATAAAAGAGCTTAGCCCGAACTGCAGAGTTACAATAGGCGTACTTGCAGGAGGCGAGCGAAAGAACAAGCCGATAGTAAAGGCAGGAAACAAATTTTATGCTACTAAGGCGCGCGGCAAGCTCTACCCGAGAACATCGGCAAGGGCAATGAACGCCGTTGACCACAAATTTGGAGGCTCGCACCTTGGTGTTCCGAAGACTTCAAGCAGGCACTCGCCGCCAGGACGAAAGGTCGGCTCGATTGCTGCAAGCAGGACCGGAAGAAAGAAGAGGTAATTGAAATGGCGTATGAGCAAATTTCGGATGACGGCAATTATAAAGGCATACGAACTATTGTTGGCGGTCAGGTTGCCGCAGATAATCTTTTGACTAATTTCATAAAAGAAAAAAATACGCGAAAAGCAATCCTTGACGTAAAAAAAATAAGAGCCATCGAAGCATACAAAAATAAAACTAATTAGATAGTTGATATTTATGGCAGAACAAGAAATTTCAGACATTAAAAAATTCACATTCCGGGGCAAGACTCTCGATGAATTAAAAGCAATGCCGCATTCGGAATTCATGAAGCTTATCAAGTCAAGAGTAAGGCGCGCAATGAAACGCGGTTTCACTGATGTCGAGAAAAAACTCATAGTCAAAGCAAAGGCTGCAAAAGAAGGCGCTTTCATCAAAACCCATGCAAGAGAAATGGTTGTCCTTCCGGAATTTGTCGGAAAGCGCTTCGGCGTTTACAGCGGCAAGGAATGGAAATCAATAGACATAAAGGAAGAGATGATCGGCCACAGGCTCGGCGAATTTTCGCTGACCAGACGCTTCGGCAAGCATTCAGGGCCCGGTATCGGTGCAACAAAGGGAAGCAAGAATGTGGCACTTAAGTAGAGTTGATTTTCATGTCAAGCATAAACTATCCAATCGAGACAAGCGCGGCAAAAACGTCACGCGCAGGCTTTTCAAACCGAAGGCTCTCATGGAAAGATTCGGTTGAAGTGGCGCGATTCATCAAAGGCATGAAAGCATCAAAAGCAAAGGCATTTTTGCAGGATGTTATCAAAATGAAGCGTGCGGTGCCTTTGAAAAAATTTAATGACAACAGGGGCCACAAGCACGGAATGGGTCCCGGAAGATATCCAGTAAATGTTTCGCTCGCATTTTTGGAACTTATAAACAGCGCAGAGAAAAACGCGGAGAACAAGGGCCTTGACACAAAAGGCATGATTGTACAGTATGCTTTCGCAAACAAAGGCTCAACATTTATGAGACCGAGGCGAAACGAATTCCGCGGCCAGGAAAGAAAAAGCGCAAATGTTTCAATAATACTTAGGGAAACCAGCGCAAGCCAGACAAAGGCAAAGCCTGTAAAGAAACAGGAAAAGAAATCCGAGGCAAAAACCGAAAAGCCGTCGGAACACGCACACAATGCGCCGGAAAAAAAAGAACATAAAACAGAAGCAAAAACAGAACATACTCACGCAAAAACTGAAAAACCGGAATCCAAAAAATAATGAATGAGGGTCTTAATGATTGAAAGAAATTTTGTAAAGGAAGGCATAAGAAATGCTGATATCGAAGCTTATCTAAGAAAAGAGCTCAGCCATGCAGAATACAGCCACTCCGAAATAAAAAGAACCCCTCTTAATACAAGAATCATAATTTACGCAGGAAGGCCGGGAATGGTCATAGGGCGCGCCGGTTCGAACATCCAGAAGCTTACAGAAGAGCTTTCGGTAAAATTCAAGATTGACAAGCCTCAACTTGAGATAAAAGAGATAGAGAGGCCGGACCTTGATGCGCGAGTCGTTGCAAAAAGAATAGCAGAAGCTATTGAAAAAGGCAACAATCCCAGAAAAATCGCAAACATATTCATCAAAAAAATCCTTCATTCCGGAGCAATAGGGGCTGAAATAGTGATTTCAGGAAAATCCGGAGGCGGAAGATCAAAAGCAGACAAATTCATAGAAGGATACCTGAAAAAGTGCGGAGACACAGCAGAAAGATACGCAAACCGCTCAAAACTTACTGCTTTCACAAAGCCGGGCGCTATCGGAATCAAAGTCAGGATAATGCGCGAGCTGCCTGATGAAATCAAGCTAGTGCACCAGGAAAGCAAAGCAGCAAAACCGCTTGAAGCTCCGGCGCAAGAAGCTAAAGTTGACGAAGCTGTAGCGGTTGTTCAAGTCGCACCTGCCGAGGAAAAAAAGGCAGAAGAAGCGCCAAAAGAAGCCAAAGAGGAAAAGCCGAAAAAGGAACGAAAACCGCGCGCAAAGAAGGAAAAGGCTGAAAAGAAAGAGGAAGGCGCAGCAAGTGAATAGAAAAATAAAAGTGATATTTAATGACAATCCTAAAATTAAAAGAAGCCCGTGAAATGCCGAAGGAGGCGCTTTACAAAAGGCTTTCGGAAATCAAGCTCGAGCTTGCAAAAGAGCTTGGAAAAATCCGCGTAGGCGGAGTCGCAGAGAACCCGGGAAAAATACGCGACATGAAAAAAGTCATTGCAAGAATAATTACGATAGAGAATGAAAAGAAGATATCCTTAGCTAAAAAACCAAAAGGAGGAATCAAATCATAATGCAAGACATTTGCAATAAGTGTGGATTGCCAAAAGAGCTTTGCGTGTGCGAGACTATCTCGCGCGAGGTTCAAAAAGTGCGCGTCTATACGGTAAAGAGAAGGTTCGGAAAACTTTCAACAATCATAGACGGCCTTGATGAAAAAAGCGTCGACATGAAAAAACTCGTCAGCGCGCTAAAAACAGAACTCGCCTGCGGCGGGACATACAAGAACGGCGCAATCGAGCTGCAGGGAAACCACAAGAACAAGGCAATAAACATCCTGATAAAACAAGGTTTTAGTCAGGAAAGCATCACTAGTTAAGAAGGAGGCTGAGAGCATGCCAATCAATGAGAAAAACATTGTAAGGCACGAACTCATAGGGCTTCCAATAGAGCTAGTCAAATCCACTGATGCAAAAAAGCAGGGAACTAAAGGAATCATAATTGACGAAACCAAAAAAATGCTGCTCGTACGGACTGAAGCTGGAGAAAAACTCGTCGAAAAGTCCATCAGCACATTTCGATTGATTTTGCCGGATGGCAAAAAAGTCGAAATCGAGGGAAAGCTCCTTTTGGGAAGGCCCGAGGAGCGCCTGAAAAAGAAATTCCCGCAAAAGTGGGATTTTTTAGCGCAGCTAAAAAAGCCGAGAACGAGAGAAAGCGAAGTGAACGGATAGTATTTAATAATTAAGTGATATTCGATGCCTAAAAAAACCGAAACAAAAAAAGAGAAAGTTCAGGAAGCAGCAAGCGAAGCTTCGAAAGCGAAGATTCACGCTCCTAAAAAGGAGGCTGCAAAAAACAATAATCATGAAGCTACAGCCGCGCAATTGAAAGAAGGCAAGGCAAGAGACATCGGCGTTCCGGTATCAAACCCTCCGAAACTTGCATGCTCTGATCCGAGCTGTCCATATCACGGCCATTTAAGCATCAGAGGAAGAATATTCGAAGGAACCGTAATCTCAGATAAAATGGACAAAGGCGTTGTTGTTGAATGGGATTATTTAATGGCTCTTACGAAGTACAAGAGATTCATGCGAAAGAAATCGCGCGTTCCTGCACACAATCCTCCGTGCATTAATGCTCACAAAGGAAATGTAGTCCGAATTGCTGAATGCCGGCCGCTTTCCAAGACAAAAAGCTTTGTTGTGATAGAGACGCTAAAATAAATATGTGATAATTATCATGCCACTTCGTGGCAAGATTTTTAATCCAATGAAAAAGAGATGATTAAAAATGAAAGCAATTTCAATCAGGATGTCAAAAACCCTTCAATCGGGTTCGTTTATGACCTGCGCAGATAACACCGGAGCAAAAGAGCTTCAGTTGATATCTGTTTTAGGATACGGCGGCGTCAGAAAAAGGCACCCGAAAGCAGGCATAGGTGATATAGTCATCTGCGCAGTAACAAAAGGCAACCAGAAAATCAAGCACGAAGTTGTCCGGGCAGTAATTGTCAGGCAGGCAGGCGAATACAAGCGCGCAAACGGCATGCACGTCAGTTTCGAAGACAATGCAGCGGTCATAGTTGATGATAAAAATGAGCCGAAAGGAAAGGAAATCAAAAGCGTGATAGCAAAAGAGGCTGTCGAGCGATTTTCGGTTATCGGAAAAGTAGCAAGGAGTGTTGTTTAATTTACGGTGATGTTATGGAATTTAGTTTAGCATATGCGATAAAACAAGTATCTGAAGGAACGCGATTGACAGAAAAACGAATTTCTCGCGTATTCGATTTAGTGGATGATAGCGTATTAGGATTAGTGGATGATATGAACGGTGGCGCGAATCAAATATATGATATTTTGACAGGCGCTACCGAAGTGCCTAAAAAACTTTTAGCAGAATCAGAAAAAGTTATAAACGGTGCATTAGGTTATTACAGTAACGAAACTCAAAAATATTAAAGCAAAGCAAAATGATTCCCAATTGGTGTATGAAATGAAAGCAGAATTTTCAAAAACATGGAATACGAGCACTCAGCCAAGAAAACAGCGAAAATACAGGCATAACGCGCCTATTCATGTCAGAAGAAAGTTTTTATCAGCACATCTTTCAAAGCACCTGAGAAAGGAATACGGAAGGCGCAGCGTAAAACTGAGAACAGAGGATGTTGTCAAGATTATGCGCGGCGAATTTGCAAAAAAAGAGGGCAAAGTGCAAAAAGTTGATATTTCAAATTCAACAGTATTTGTTGAGGGCGTTTCAAAGAAAAAGGCCGGAGGCAAGGAATTTCAGGTTCCGGTCCAGTCTTCGAATGTCCAGATAGTTGAGTTGAATCTTAAGGATGAAAAAAGAGTGAACGCGCTTAAGAAAATAAAGAAAACCTCTGTAAAAGCTGAAAAGCCGGCAAAAACAAAGGAAGAAAAACCGAAAACAGAAGCAAAGAAATCAGATAAATAATTGATATGGTGAATTTTCATGGCCCATTTAAAACGCCTTATGGCATCAAAACATTTTGCAATAGAGCGAAAGACAAAGAAGTACACAGTTGCTCCATCCCCGGGACCTCACTCAAAAGATGAGTGCGTTCCTCTTCAGATTGTCCTAAGAGACATAATCGGCGTCGCATCAACCGGATCTGAAGTAAAAAAAATACTTAATGAAGGAAGCATCATTATCGACGGAAAAATTGTCAAGGACCCGAAATTTCCGCTCGGCATGATGGATGTGCTTGAAATACCAAAGACAAAAGATGTTTACCGCGTAATACCGAATGAAGGAAAGCTAATATTGACTAAAATCGATGAATCTCATGCAAAATTCAAGCTGTGCAAACTAACTAACAAGACCACGATAAAGGGCGGAAAATTCCAGCTGAACATGCATGATGGAAGAAATATTATAATGAGCGAATCAGATGCCAAAAAATATTCTGTCGGAGACACAATAAAAATATCCCTTCCGGAACAGAAAATTACCGGGCATTTCGCATTAAAGGCAGGAAATCTCGGAATGATAGAAACCGGAAAATATGCAGGAACTGTCGGAAAAGTCAAGGACATAATCCTTGTGAAGGGCAGGGAAAACAACAAGGCCGTGCTTGATGTAAATGGCTCTGATGTCAGGACGATAAAAGACTACATATTCATAATCGGCGAGAATACGCCCGAGATAGTTTTAGGAAAAAAATAAGGAATGATGGTCACGTATGAAAAAAGAATCCAAATCAAGCTCCATGAAGGAAATAAGGCTTGGAAAGGTAGTTGTTAATATAGGGCTCAAAGAAAGCGGAGAACAAGTTGAGCGTGCATATACTTTTGTCGAGAAACTTACCGGAAGAAAGCCGATCAAAACTCTTTCGTCACAAAGGGCGCGAACATTCCGATTAAGAAAAGGCCTTCCGATAGGAGTCAAAGTTACGCTAAGAAATGATGAAGCGCTTCAATTTTTGAAGAAAGTCCTTCCCGCAGTTGAAAACAAGGTCAGGGAATCATCTTTCGACAATGAAGGAAACTTCGGTTTCGGGATAAAGGAACACCTCGATATTCCCGGCCAGAAATATGATCCCAAGCTCGGGGTTTTCGGGCTTAATGTGAATGCAGCGCTTGTAAGAAACGGCTTTAGGGTTAAGACCCGCAAGATAAGAAAGTCGCGCGTCGGTGCAGCCCAAAGAATTTCAAAAATAGATGCAGTGGACTTTGTCAAGAATTCACTTGGGTTGAAAGTTGTTTGAAGAATGATGGAGAATGGTTAAATGGGCGAATATAAAAAATCAATGAAAATGTTTACGAATAAGCCGGCAAAATTGGCGCGATTCAAAAAGCATAATCTTCCAAAAACCCGCAAATTTGGCTGGGGAAATTCGGTCTGCAGAAACTGCGGAAAAAAAGGAATGGGCATGATAAGAAAATATGATTTATATTATTGCAGGCACTGCTTCAGGGAAGTTGCAAAAAGTGTCGGCTTCAAGAAATACAGTTAATGCGTGATTTATAATATGGCAAAAAAAATAAATGTCGTAAGTGAGGCAACAGGAATCAGAAAATCCGAAATAGACTATGTTCTATTATCGAGAGTAATGGTCCTTTGGGGGCTTGCTACCGCTATCCAGGGTATAATCATTGTATACACAATGGCCGTGCAATTGATTACGAACATAAATGCGGGCGTGGTAAGCGCAATATCGCTGATTGCATTGCCTTATGAATTGAATGCCGTTGCAGGAATATTTAATTTATTTTTCGGAATCGCGCTTGTCGCGCTTGGACAAAAAGCAAAAAATTGGTAAATCAAAAATGGAGAATTGACTAACTATGTTACATGATCCGCTCGCAGATGCAATATCTGCCATAAGAAACGCCGAGAAGGCAGGAAAAAGAGAGTGCACGATAAGTAAGAACAGCAAGCTCATACGCGAAGTTCTGACACGCCTTCAGGAAGCGGGATATCTTGAAAAATTCGAGGTTGTTGATACGGCCCGCGGCGGAAAAATCAAGGCAACACTTAGCGGAAAAATCAATGACTGCAAGGTCATTCTTCCGCGCTTTTTTGTGAAAAAAGACGAGTATGTCCAGTGGGAGAAGCAGTTTTTGCCGGCATCGGGTGTGGGAATTTTATTGGTTTCAACATCAAAAGGGCTTGTTTCGCATAAGAATGTGCGCGGAAAGCTAGGCGGCTCGCTAGTGGCTTATGTTTATTAAAATGCATTGAAGTGAATGATTATGGTTTATCAACGAATTATTAAAATCGAGGGCGTGACTGTTGCCCAGGAAGGCAACACGCTAAAGATAAAGGGCAAAAAAGGCGAGCTTACAAAAGCGTTCAGGCATCCGCGCGTTGATATTAAAATAGATGGCAAACAGCTCACCATTTCGACAAAATCAGAAATGAAGAAAGACAAGGCGATTGTCGGGACATGGGCTGCTTTGGTTGAGGGAATGATTACGGGTGTCGAAAAAGGATACACATATTCGCTCAAGCTGATACACACTCACTTCCCGATAACTGTAAAGGTTATTGGCAATGAAATACACATGATGAACTTCCTTGGAGAAAAATCTCCGAGGGTTGCGGAAATAGTCGGTGACACAAAAGTCAACGCCCAGAAAGAATCAATAACTGTGACAGGCATTGACAAATACGCTGTCGGACAGACTGCCGCAAGCATAGAAAAGCTCAGCAAAAACAAGCGCTCAAAAGACTCGCGAATATTCCAGGATGGCGCGTACATAACGCAAAAAGCAAAGGTTGGATAACTTAAGAGGTAATAATTATGAAATTCGAAGATTTAATCGAAGTCTGCAAGGAAATGAAGGCTCGAAGGCCCCATTTCAAGAGGCACGACAGGAACAAGCTTGCAAGGCTTGCGCGAAGCGGATGGAGAAAGTCAGTCCAGGGCCACGACAACAAGCAGCGAAATCGCTATGCTGGAAATGAAAAGTCGCCGACTCCGGGCTATGGAACCCCGAGAGCTGTGCGCGGAATGCACGCAAGAGGCCTTTTTGAAATCATTGTTAACAATGTCAACGAGCTCAAAGGCGTTGACTCAAAAAAATACGCGGCAAGAATTGCAGCAACAGTCGGGAACAAGAAAAAGGCTGAAATTGTCGAAGCTGCGCGAAAACTTAATTTCAAAGTCCTTAATCCAAAGTACACCATAAAAGCAAAAAAGAAAGCCGAGAAATCCGAAAAGGCAGAAACAAAAACAGAGAAAGCAAAAGAAACAAAAAGCGAAACCAAAACAGAGCACAAAGCCGAAAGCAAGTGATGTGTTTAAAATTATATTATCAGGTATTGGCTGATTGGTGATTATATCGACAAGAATTTGAGCGAAGAAAAAATAACGTTCATACACTTTGGAAAAGACAAATGCCCGCACTGCGGAACAATAGGAAATGAGGTCAAAGAGCAGGAATTCCTGTTTTTGGAATGCCCTCTTTGCAGCACAAAATTCACAAATGAAATCGTGCTTCACAAAGGAAGCATAGATAACGAAATGATATTTGACAACAATTAAAAAAGAATTTTCGCCCAATGCATTGGTAATGGTGAAAAATCCGTTCGCGATGCCTTATGAACCATGAACCGCATCGCTTTCGGCTTTTCAATCCAATGCAAAATGAGATGATTGAAAATGGATTTGAAAACTCAAAAAAGGCTTGCATCAGACATCCTTAATTGCGGACAGAACCGCGTTTGGATAGATCCGGAGCAGATTAGCGAAGTGAGCGGTGCAATAACAAAAGATGACGTCAGGCGCTTCATAGTCAAGGGCTTCATAAAGGCCAAACCAAAAGTCGGTGCATCAAGCGGGCGAGCAAAAATCTCCCGTGAGCAGAAAAAGAAAGGCAGGCAGCGCGGCATGGGAAAGAGGCGCGGAAAGAAAACCGCAAGAACCGGCAAGAAAGTGATCTGGATGAAGCGAATCCGCTCAATAAGAAAAGACCTTGCATCGCTTCGCGAAAAAGAGAAAGTCACGCGCAAGCAGTATGCAAAGCTTTACAAGATGGCGGGATCAGGTATGTTTAAAGACAAGGCAAATCTACACTTACAGGTTTCAAAAATGAAAGAAGCCGATAGCGTAAAAGAAGAAGAAAATGTAAAAAAGCAATAAATGGATGGTTAATATGAGTTTGTTTTCGCAAAAATTCAAGAGAAGGGACGAGGGAATAACCAATTATAAGAAGCGTTTCAGCATGCTTAAGTCAAAGCTTCCTCGAGTTGTCGTGCGCATCACAAATAAAAGAGTACTTACACATGCAACAGAATTCATGGAAAAAGGAGACAAGACAACTGTGTTTGTTGATTCGGCGCATCTTAAAACTTTCGGATGGAAACATTCAATAAAGTCCATTCCTGCAGCATATCTTACCGGTGTTCTTCTTGCTTCAACAATGAAGGAACGCGGCTTGAACGACTGCATAATTGACCTTGGCATCAAAACAAATACAAAAGGCTCAAGAATATTCGCTGTTTTAAAGGGCGCTGCAGATGCAGGATTAAAATTCCCGCATTCGCCGGATTATTTCCCAACAGACGACCGTGTTTCAGGAAAGCACATTGATACTTACAGAAAAACCGATGTGAGCAAAAGCTTTGCTGATATGAAAGCGAAGATAATGTCCGGCTCAGCAAAGCTTGTGAAAAAGCCGAAAGCTGAAAAAAAGGATAAGCCTGCAAAAACAAAGGCAGTTAAATAATGAGGATGAATGATACTTATGGCACGAGGATTTCAAAAACGCATGGAACGAAGCCCGGTAGACTTGTCAAAATGGATTCCAAGGACTGATCTTGGAAGAAAAGTCATGAACGGCGAAATTAAGAATCTCCACCAGGCTTTCGAGATGGGGTATGTAATAAGAGAGCCCGAGATAATTGATTTTTTATTCCCTAATTTGTCAGAGGAAATAATCTACATCGGAGGAATGCCCGGCAAAGGAGGAGGAAAGATGCGAACTCCTCTCAGGATAACAACAAGAATGCACCGCTCCGGCAGAAGGAGAACCATCCACGCATTGATGACTGTAGGCAACAAAAACGGCGTTGTTGGAATAGGCTATGCAATAGGAAAGGATGCAAAAAGCGCGATAGAGAAAGCTGGAAGGCAGGCGCGCATCAATGTCATGCTCGTAAGAAGGGGCTGCGGCTCATGGGAATGCAACTGCTGCGGAACCCATTCAATACCGTTCAAGGCAAACGGGAAGAGAGGCTCTGTAAAAGTCCTGCTCATACCGGCTCCGAAAGGAATAAAGCTGGGCGTAGCAGACGAGATAAAGAAAGTGATGACTCTCGCAGGCATAAAAGACTTGTGGATGAAGTCGCGCGGAGACACAGGAACCCGAGTCAACTTCGTGTTCGCGGTTTTCGATGCATTCAAGAACCTGAACAAGCTCAAGGCCGATGATGAAGCAGTAAAAGTCACCGGAATGAAGCTTGGCATGATTGATGCCGCAAAGCAGGAAAGTGCGTGAGCAAATATGGTTTATGTGGAACGTTTGAAGGACTTGATTGTTGAACTAAAAAGAAAGGCATACATTTTGAAAAGTTTTGACGAAGAAAAAACAATATACCAAATATTAATGGCGGATACACATATTCCAGCAGGTCAAATAATATGTAAAAACAATAACGTCACAGGATACAATGCACACATTGTTGAAATTATGGATGGATTTGTTGAAAAAGAAAAAATAACTCTCTGCGACGATGCTTTAGCAGCGATTGAGGATTAATTAAAAATATTAAATGGGTGTTAAAAAATATGTTTGTAGTATTAAGAGTTCGCGGAACTTCAAAAAACGACGGGGATGTAAACGATACTTTGAAAATACTCGGTTTAAGCAAGCCGAATCAATGTACTTTTGTTCCGAACACACCGTCTTATTTAGGCATGCTCAAGAAAGCTGAAGGATGCCTTGCATGGGGTGAAGTAAAGCAGGAACTCGTTGAAAAGCTGGTTGAGAAACGCGGAAAATCTACCGACGCAAAGGCAAAAAAGATCGACGTAAAGGCCGCTGCAAAAAAAATCCTTGAGGGAAAATTAAAGGAAAGCGGCGTCAATCCGGTTTTCAAGCTGAGCCCGCCGAAATTGGGATTTGCGCGCAAAGGAGTTCTGCACGGATTCAACCAGGGCGGAGAGCTCGGATACCAGAAGGAAAAGATAAACGAGCTCATTGAAAGGATGATTTGATAGTTTTGAGGCTGATTTGTTGAAAAAATCACCGGATTCAGAATCTTCGCAAGAAATAAAAAACGAAGAAAAGCCATCCCATAACTATGTTTTATGGGGCGGTGCCGCATTCACCATCATATTGATAACGCTTATCGCATGGTTTTGGATGGCTGGCGAAAAAACGGTTGATAATGCCGTTGTAACAAGCCCTGAAAACAAGATAACCGGGCAGGCATCTGCAGTAACTAATGCGCAGGACGATAAGCCAGGCACGATATGCGAGTTTTGCAGGGAAACAAACGACACAGTTTACAAAAACTCGGGCGCGTGTAAGCCGTGTTTTGCGTAATCGCAGTGGTTTTATGCAAGTTCGCGCTACAATCATTGTTCATGGGCATGTTCAAGGCGTAGGATTTCGCGCTTCAACAAAGGCAATAGCACAGGGCATGGGCCTGAAAGGGTATGTTCAGAATATGTCCGATGGTACGGTAAAAATCGTTGTTGAAAACGAGCCGGAAACCATTAAAAGGCTGGTCAAGATCCTGAAATCCAGGGAATTGCTGGGAAATAAAATTGTGAGTGATGTTGAGATAACCTCAGAAGATTCAAAGAACGAGTTTAATACTTTTGAAATAAAGCGATATGATGGTTGATAATTATGGTCGTAAACAGACGCAAAAAAAACAGAGCAATGCGAGGCAGCCGCACTTACGGATGGGGGAGCCCGAAGAAGCACCGGGGAAAGGGAAGCAGAGGCGGTGTGGGAAAATCCGGTATGGGAAAACGCGGGCAGCACAAAATGAGCCTTCTTAATTCTCTTGGAATAAAGAATCTCGGATCGCACGGATTTGTGAGGCCGCGCCAGGAGACATTTGTTGAGCGCGCGATAAATCTTCGCATGATAGATGCGAATGCCGACAAATGGATTGCAAAAAAGATTGCTGTTGAAGAGAAAGGCATGATACTTGTTGATGTCGAGAAAATGGGTTTTGATAAGGTTCTTGGCGCAGGCAATCTTTCGAGAAAAATGGTCATAACAGCGCCGAAATTTTCAGCAGGCGCGAAAGAGAAGATTGAGGCGGCCGGAGGAAAGATTGAGGGCGAAGTGGCCGGCGAAAAAGAAGAGAAAGCAGAAGGGGCGCCAAAAGAAGAAAAATCCCCGAAAACAGAATCAAAGGCCGCTGACAAAAAAGCTCAAAAGGAAAAAGTGCAAAAGCCGAAGAAAGCGGCTTAAAGCGCAACAATTATATATAGCTTAAAATGCTAAGAATTCTCTGCGCTTAGCGGTTATCGATTTATGCAGGTCATATTCAATGTCTTTTGATTCAATTATTAAAAACATTCCGGGCGTAACGAAGCCGGTTGAAAAGCAGAATTTCAAAGTGCGCATACGCTGGACATTAATAGTTCTTGTTTTATATTTCTTTTTGAGCGAAGTTTATATTTACGGAATAAATCCGCGGCAGCTTTCGCAGTTAGCTCAGCTCGCAGCGCTTATGGGTGCGTCTTTCGGAACCATGATGACGCTCGGTATCGGGCCGATAGTCACTGCAAGCATAATGCTCCAGCTTTTTGTTGGCTCAGGCATTGTAAAGTGGGATATGGCCTCGCATGAGGGCCGCGCAAAGTTCCAGGGGACCCAGAAGCTTCTTGCATATCTTTTCACAATAATCGAGGCTGCAGCATACACTTTTTTAGGCGCTATACAGCCGGTTGATTTCGCGCCAATGACTTTATTTTTGATAATTTTCCAGCTTACTCTCGGCGGATGGCTTGTAATACTCATGGATGAAATAGTCAGCAAATGGGGTTTCGGTTCCGGCGTTTCGATGTTCATTGCAGCAGGAATCGGAAAGCAGCTCTTTATTTCAATGTTCAACCTTGCAAAATCGGCAACAGGAGAATTCATCGGAATTGTGCCTGCGCTTTTTGACAATATTCTCCGGGGGAATATCGCATTCGGCACGCTTTCAATATATCTTTTGCCTCTTCTGGCAACCATTTTAGTCTTTGCACTTGTGGTCTACGGCCAGGCGCTAAGAGTAGAGATTCCTCTTGCATTCGGAGCATTCAAAGGATTCGGAAGAAAGTGGCCGCTTAAATTTATCTACACATCAAACATGCCGGTCATACTTACTGCAGCAGTCCTGATAAATATCGAGGTCTGGGCAAAACTTATCGCAAAGACCGTAGTTGCAGGAACAAGCAGGATGTGCGGGCTCCTTGGTTGCTATGAAGGAAACCAGGCGGTATCGGGCATTGTTCATTACATAACACCTCCAAGCCAGTTTTTGTTCAATGTCATCAATCTAAACTTCATACCTGATGAAATCATCAGGGTCATAACATACACATTGTTCATGGTCGCAGGTTCGGTAGTCTTTTCGATTTTCTGGGTCAGCACATCCGGAATGGATGCGCGCAGCGTATCAAACCAAATAATCCGCAGCGGCATGCAGATTCCGGGTTTCAGGAGAGATCCAAGAATTATGGAATCCGTTCTCCAGAGATACATAACGCCTCTTGCAGTGCTTGGCGGCGCATTTGTAGGGCTCCTTGCATCTATCGCAGACTTCTCAGGAGCAGTTGTGCGCGGAACAGGTCTTTTGCTTACAGTAATGATAATATACCAGATGTATGAGCAGCTTGCAATGCAGCATCTGGAAGATATGAATCCGATGGTGCGCAAGTTTTTCGAGAAATAATCTCAATAAGGGGTTTTTAAATCTGCAATCATCACCATGCAATACTGCTTAGGTGAATGTATGCCAGAAGATTATATCCTTTCATGGGTTAAATCGTCAGTCCGTATTCATAACGTGGGTTTGTATGATACTATTTTAGATCGCTACCCATTAACAAATAAGAACGTTCTTGAACTTGGCGTTGGGTCGGGATTAGAAACTGAGAAAATATGGCTAAAAGAACCGGAAACTTTTCTTGGAATTGACAAAAAATCCCGCATGCTGAGCCTTTCTGAAAGATATCTTAAATCGCAAGGCTATCCGGTAAATGCAAAATACATCAATTTGCCTTCTTTTGCCGACAGGATTACGGGTAAAAATGTTCTCAATGATCCTGATTTCGATATCAAAAAAGATGCTATTAATTTGGCGTTGCAGATTATAACGAGTTCACAACATTTGACGCATCGCTTTCAGAATCTTTTGATTTTGCATTCCTTACTTTTGTCGGAGGGGATGATGGCTCCACTGCACAAAATGTATATGCTGTACTGGATGCATTGGGAACAGCCGATTTTTTATTGAAGCCCGGAGGCACGTTTGTTTATGCAGAACGTGTCTTCTGTGAAAACCCCGAAGATATAAAAAAACGCATTACAGCTCCTGTGGGCTATAGATTGAATTTTTTTGAATTTGATGAAAATCAGAAGTACGTAGAAGCAACGCTATACGGCAATAAATCTATTGATATGGCTGTAAATGGAGTATCTCATGAGCTCACTGCAGATGATTCTACCGCAGACGGCGCGTTAGTAAAGAATATGTGTGATGTATTTAGAGAAGAACTTGGCTGCAAAGCAGGAATTCTAAGAATGGAATTCGTTAAGGAATAGGCAAATAATCTATCGCGTCCACGGCATCAGCCAAAGGCGAAGATATATCCCGTCAGATAATACAAAACCGCATTTATCAGCGCAACATAAATTATCAGCGCAACTACTGCAACTGCCAGGCTCTTTTTCCAGTCATATATCCAGAACCTGCCGAGCGCGATTCCGATAAGAAACCCCATGATGTGCGAAACAAAGGCAGTATTGCTTACAACACCTTCTGCGATCGAAACAACGTTGTAGATGAAATACAGGAGCGAGGAAACGCCGACAGGAGCCAGTAAAAGCACAGAAAACCGCAGCGGCTTTGTGAGCATCGCAAGCGCGGATAATGTGAAAATTGCGGCTGATGCTCCGAGCATTTCCGCGCCCGGATAAAACGGCATGCTTAAAAGAAATGACAGAATTCCGCCCGCAAAGAACGCGAAAAGGAGCTTTTGCGCGCCTAAATCCCTTTCTACAATGCCGCCAAAAATGTAAAGAAATACCATATTTCCGGCAAGGTGTGTGATGCTCGCATGGGCAAATATGGCGGTTATCAGGAGAATATAATTTTTTGAAAGAAGCGCGGAGTAGCTAAATGCAAGGTTTGCTCCATAGAACCACGAATAAACACTTGCTGCTATTGAAGCCAGTATGAGCGTGTTTGTTATTTTTCCCATATTCCGATTATATCCGCGGCAGTATATATAAAGATTCAAATCCCTGCACTATAAAGAAAATTGCCTAAAATTTGCGCATGCTGTGAAGTATTGCGCAAATTTTTCGCCCTTACGGGCGACCGGCAATTTTCTATCTTTTTCAGGCGAAGCCTGAAAAGCTTATCGAGCTTGCTCGATATGATTTTCGATTTTGTCGTAACGGAGTTATGTATATTAAACCCAAAATCGAAAAATAAAGCCTTTTATAGATTAAAGTCAAATGTTTGATATCTTTTAGTGATCTTATGGCAATAGTGGATTTTTTTAATTTCATATTCGCACCCCTTATGGAACAAGGATTTTTGTTTGCTATAGTGGCTGTTTCGCTCATGATTTCATTTACTTTTTCAGTGCTTTACTTAGTCCTTGTGGACCAGCAGAAAATGAAGCGGATAAAAGCAGAAATCAAGGAAACGCAGGAAAAGATGAAAAAAGCCCAAAAAGAGGGCAATGACAAAGAAATAAAAGCTTTGTTTTCAAACAGTATGAAGTCCCAGAATGAAATGATGAGCCTGACTTTGAAGCCGATTATCGCATCCATGCTGATATTTTTGATAGTAATCCCCTGGATGTACACTAATTACGGTGACATAAGCGTCAAAATCATTGACGGGAAAGGCGCGTTTACATACCATGATGTGGGACATAACATAAGCGTTTCAGGCACTAAATTCACGATTTTGGGCGAAAACCAGACATACGACTTCGGCTACAAAATCGAGTTCGCAGGAAAGACATGGGGCACGTCATACAAGCCCGATGCACGCGGTTTTTTCGAAAAATGGCGCAATGTCCCTGTTTACAGCACTCTGACGTTTGAAAACGTGCGCTTTAAGCTGCCTTTTCATTTCCCGGGAATAGGGGACAAGGTCGGATGGCTCGGATTATACATCATAATTTCAATACCCTCGACAATGCTTTTCAGGAAGATTTTGGGAGTGGATTAGATGAGAACGGACATAAAAGATGCAGAAGTTTTGATGGATGACTTATGCAATTATGGTTGCGGCGTTAGAGATTTACAACTGCGCGACTCGAACTCTAACACTCCGTTTAAGGCGACAATAACATACAATAGTGAGCCAATATTTGAGGTTTTCGAGGATAAAAATGGCGGTTATATTGAAGACCTGCTTACACAAACGTCAAGAACCGATGCTGAAGCGTTGAAACAATCAAAAGCGTTAATCGATATGCCCCATATCATCGGTCCTTATACAGTGTCCGAAAAATACAGAGCGAATAATTAATAATTAATCAAGTGAGTAACATGACATCCCCAAGAAACAACACAAAATCAGCGATTTGGAAGAAAACGCGCGTTCCTTCAGGCGAATCACGATTATTTATCAAGCGCAAAAAGGTTAATGCGGCGCACTGCGCAGTATGCAAAAAAGAGCTTTCAGGAGTTCCGAGCAAAAGGCCTTATGAGATGCGAAAGCTTTCAAAGACCGAAAAAAGGCCGGAGAGAATATATGGCGGCGTGCTTTGCGGAAACTGCGTGAAGAACAAGCTGAAAGCGGCTGTAAGGGCGAAATAATTGTGAATTGAGGGAGATTAATGCGGAATTTGACGCCGAATGAAAAATACGCCACCATACTTAACAGATATTTTGATACAAACAGTCTAATAAGTACATTTCCCGCAATAAGTGAAATAGACAATTACATCAAAGAAATTTTAGGCCTAAAAAAATATGTTGAACTATATCCCAAAGCAACAAAAATGCAGGGTGTATGCACTGAACTAATGGGCTGTAAGGAATATCCTCTCGGGCAAAAAGAAAAAGCATACCTCAAAGACGTAAATAACCTACTAACAGAAGTCATAGAAAGCCATAATATATAATTATGTAAATGCAAGTGATTTATATGCCAGCTATAGAAACAGGGCGCGTCTGTGTAAAGACCGCAGGAAAAGATGCAGGAAAATATTGCGTGATTACGAAAGTTATTGACAATAGCTTTGTCGAGATTACCGGGCCAAAAGCATTGTCCGGCGTTGCAAGCCAGAAAACAAATATAAAACATCTGGAAGCGATAGCGTATAAAGTCGAAATATCCAGCGGCGCAAAGGACGAAGCTGTTCTTTCGGCAGTTGAAGCGGCAAAACTCGGCAAAAAGTTTAAAGCGGGTGTGAAGATATAGTCATGCCGACGCAAACGTTTCTTTTGAAAGAGGAATCGCAGACCGATGAAAAATACGGCTGCGCGCCTGAAAACCGCAAAATCAACGATTATGTAATCAACGGGCTCATAAATCTCGATAAGCCCGCAGGACCCACATCACACGAAGTTGCTGCGTGGGTGAGAAACATCTTCCGGGATTTCGGCGTAACAAAAGCAGGCCACTCGGGAACGCTTGACCCCAATGTCACAGGAGTCCTGCCAATGGCAATCCAGAATTCTGTAAAAATAATTCCCGCGCTCATCCGCGCGCAAAAGGAATATGTGGCAATAATGCGCCTGCACAAGCCGGTTTCTGAAAGCGTGATTCGCGCGACATTCAAAAAATTCACAGGAGAGATTGAGCAGATGCCGCCGAAGCTTTCCGGCGTTAAAAAACGCCTGCGAAAGCGCAATATTTATTATATCAAGATTCTTGAGATTGATGGCAGTGACGTGCTTTTCCGGGTCGGGTGCGAAGCGGGAACGTATATAAGGACGCTGTGCGTTGATTTCGGAAAGGAGCTTGGCATTGGCGCACATATGCAGGAGCTCCGCCGCACAAAAGCAGGAACGTTTGAAGAAATAAATTCTGTCAATCTGCAGTCTGTGAAAGATGCTGTTGAAATATTTCTTGAGCGGGGCGATGAAACCGAGATAAGGCGCGTTGTTTTTCCCGTAGAATATGGCGTACGGCACCTTGAAAAAATATTCATAAAAGACAACGCGGTTTCTGCAGTCGCTAATGGCGCGCCTCTTCATGCCGGAGGAATCGCAAAACTTACTAATGAAATTTCTGCAGATGATATGGTTGCCATAATGACGCTTAAAGGCGAGCTTGTCGCGCTTGGATGCGCGCAAATGTCTTCCGAACAAATACTCAAAAGCAAAAAAGGCATTGCTGCGAGGATAAATCGCGTGCTCATATCCGTAGGGAGCTATCCGAGAGAATGGTGATGCTGCGAACCTATATAAAACAATTGAATACAATGATACTTATGAAAACAATTTCTAAATCAGAAACAAAAAAAGATACTGCATGCTGCGGTTCGCATCATGGCGGAAGACACATGTTCATGGGCCTCGTGTTGCTTGCAATAGGCGCGGCTTTTAAATACGGCTACGGAGCACCTGATGTTTTAATGCTTGTTGGAGCTTTGTTCATTGTAAAGGGAGCTCATGTCATGTCGATGAAAAAAAGATGCAGGGGATAATCTTTTAAATTCAATGAAATCAGGTAATTATATGTCAACACCAAAAGAACTTCTGGAAATTATGGCCTGCCCGAAATGCAAGGGCGAGATAAAAGAGGAAGGTATGTTCATCACTTGCGCGAAATGCAAATTAGCTTATCCCGTGCTTGATAAAGACATTCCGGACATGCTTATTGAAGATGCATGGCCGCTTGAGAAAGCGAATAAAGGAAAATTCAAGCATGAAATAAAACTCTGATTTTATGCATGTTTGCATAAATAACGCGCAGGAATTCGATGGCATCGACGCAGGAGCATTGCCGGATGAGATGGTTTCCTGGAGAAAGCAGATATCAAATTCAAGCAGTATCAAAGTATTCGGCGATGCTACGATTCTTTTCCCGATATTGGTTGCAGAAAAGTTTGCGAAGAAATAATGAAAGAAAGCACAAAATGCTTTGTGGTATGTCATTCCTTAAAAGTAAATACTTTTAAAGCTATGTGAGTAATAACTTATGGGCTATTTTATGGATTATGAAAATTTAAACAAAATAATGGATATTTATCTTGATCCGGAAAATAAAAAAAAGCTGATTCCGCCGATTGAAATAAAGGTGGGGCTGGATATGGTATATGTTTGTGGGTTATTGCAGCAACTCAAAAATTTTGGGCTTATTAAAATGGACTGTGGCGGATATATCTTATCAGGTGATGTGACACGTGAAAGAGTAGTTGAGAAGTTTACCCGGCTTAAAACGCTGCAAGATAAAGGCGTTGATGTAGACAGTTTCAAATAATGTAAGTAAAGCTTTAATAAATCAAAAGACTTATTCTTATAGCTATTGTGCCAGAATCGCATAGCTCGGTAGTGCGCCGGTCTTGAAGCAGTTTCTTTCTCTTTTTCCAAGAAACTCTCACAAGTTAACCGGTGTCTGAAAGGACTCGCAGGTTCAAATCCTGCTTCTGGCGTGAAAGAATTGGTTGAACGCTACGACCCCTCCTTAAAGGAAAAAGGGCGTATGACCTATATGAATGAAGACCAAAGAGAAGAGATATCAGGCACGAACGAAAATAGAGCTTCTAATGAAGAGGATTAACGATAAATCGAACGCAACCCCCCCCAAAAAGCAGTTGATAGAAGAATACGGGAATAATGCGATTGTGCGGGGTTTGAGCAAATCAAGACAGGAAATACTTATGCAAAGTATGATGCGAATTAGTGCCGGAATAGGACTTCGGCGTATCTGGCGTTCTTTTTGTTCGCAATTATAATAATTACTTATTAGTAACATCTATATAAGCTTTTGCATACCTATTCTATGGATATAATACAACTATGTAGTGATACTTATGTCTATAACACTCATAATTACAGAAACGCCTAAAAAAGAGCTTATCGATTCATTAGAAGATGGCCTGAAAGGCATTGCCTGTGAAATTCTCATAATAAACAATAGGCACATTTCTTCAAAATCCGGAAATGTGGCATACCATCATCTGGACTTGAAAGGCAAAAAAGCAATGCGGGATTTTGCAGTTCATCTAGCAAAATACGACAACATCTGCATCATCAACAACCTATGCGCGGATTTGAAAAAATTGCCGAGCACGTTCAATCTGCTTAGAAAGCACGACATGGTTGTGGGCCTTGTCAATCCACATGGTTTCACGTTGTATACGAAGTTCGTGAATAAGAGAAAGGAGGGCTTTTTCGTTCTGAAAAAGCAGGCATATATCAATAACAATGGGCTTGAGAATATCAAAAACATAGGTTATGTCAATGTCATTCCCCTATATGAAACTGAAAAGTACATTATTCCAAAGTTTTTTAAGCCGATTTCGGATATTTTCTCATTTATGATTTACCCGCATTACTCTGAAACCGATGGCGTGAAGATATCCCGGGATAGAGCGGATTTTTTGTTCATACCGCACATACAATCAGCAAAGAGAATATGGACTGTCGAAAATGTCGGATTTTTCATAATTTTTGGGACAGTTGCATTCCTGTTCTTCGAAATGACTTATGCGCTCCTGGGAATCAGTCCGATAATATTATTTATGTTTCTATGCTCTATTTTCTATTTTATAAACTGGACGTTTAAGGTATATCTAGCCCATGTCACGCTGGTTTCCAAAGTAGAAAGACTATCTGAAAAAGAGCTTTCACAGATAGATGAAAAAACACTGCCGATTTACACCATTCTTATACCATTATACAAAGAGTCTGATGTGCTAAAGCAACTCATAAATCACATTAGCAAAATAAACTGGCCTAAAAACAAATTGGATGTAAAACTGCTTTTGGAAAGCGATGATAAAGAAACTGTCAAAGCGGCAAAAAAATGCAAGTTGCCAAAAAACTTCAAAATTATGATACTTCCGCATTCTTTCCCAAAAGGGAAACCCAAAGCTTTGAATTTTGGATTTACTCAAGTAAAGGGAGAATATACGGTAATTTATGATGCCGAAGACATAATGGAGCCCGACCAGCTTAAAAAAGCATACCTGACCTTCAAAAAAAGCCCGCCTAATGTGGCTTGTGTCCACAGCAAAATGAATTTCTACAATAAGCGGGATAATCTGCTGACAATATTTTTTACAACCGAGTATAGTTACTGGTACGAATTATGCTTTCCCACACTTATAAAAAACGGTTTCATTGTCCCTTTGGGAGACAATTCTGTGCATTTCAGGACGGAGGTTCTTAAAGAAATCGGCGGCTGGGATCCGTATAATGTTGCAGAAGATTGCGAATCCGGCGTACGACTTATGAGGCGAGGGTATGAAATGAGGCTTATTGATTCAATAACTCATGAGGAAGCAGTGTCTGGTGTTTCAAGCTGGATTAAGCAAAGAAGCCGCTGGATGAAAGGTTTCATACAGACAGGCATCACTAATTTACGGTATCCTTTAAGGCTACAAAAAGAACTTGGATGGAAAAAATTACTGACGTTCCTTTTGATAATTGTCGGAACACCATTAATACATCTGATGAACCTTTTGTTTTGGTCACTGACGATTCTGTGGTTTGCAACGCATTCTGCAGCAATACAAAGCATCTTTCCTTGGTATATTTTTTACTTAGCCATGTTTTCGTTCATTTTTGGAAATTTTGCCATGATTTATTTGAATGTGCTGGGCTGTGTAAATAAAGACACCTACGATCTGATTAAATGGTCTCTGTTAGTGCCGTTTTATTGGGTTTTGATGGGCATTGCGACATTTAAGGCATTCTGGCAGATAGTGTTCAATCCACACCATTGGGAGAAAACGAAACATAACACATCAAAGGTGATCCTATGAAAAAAGTTTCAATAGTCATACCGGTTTACAATGAAGCGAAGCGTTTAGAAACGTGTGTACTGAAAGTCAAAGATGAAATAGAAAAAATCACACCGGACTATGAAATCATAATTGCTGAGGATGGATCAACAGACGGAACTGATAAGCTTGCGGGAAACCTGTCAAGAGCATTCAAACAGGTCCTTCATCAGCATTACTCTCACAGGCTTGGAAAGGGTGGAGCATTGAAGAGCGCTTTAAAGATATCCCAGGGAGACATATTTATTTTTTTAGATGTTGACCTAGCCACTGACTTAAGTCATCTGAAAGAACTGATAGATGAAATAAAAAATGGATATGATATTGTAATCGGCTCAAGAAGGTTGGCCGGTTCGAAAGTTAAAAAACCGATTGTGAGAAAAGTGGCGACGTTTTTCTACAACTCGCTCATAGAGCTATTGTTTCAGGATGAAATCAGAGACCATCAATGCGGATTCAAAGCGTTTAAGCGAAAGCCGCTCATGAAAATAATTGATAGTGTTGAAGACAATAAGTGGTTTTTTGATACCGAGGTCCTGATCAAGGCAAAGAAAAGAGGATACCGAGTAAAGGAAATACCGGTTGTCTGGAAAGAACCAAAAAATGGGACTGATACCAACGTATCTGTTGCAAACGATGGCTCGGAAATGTTTCTAAAGGCAATTAAGTTAAAAGTGCAATCGCTAAAAGAGGAAAATACGAGAGCTCCTGTGAGGTATGATTTTGAGCATTCCAAACCCAAAGCAGATTTTTCAAAAATATCGAATATTCTATCCGAAAATGATACTAAATTTATTTTCATTTTCGCCATTATCTGGGGGTCGATTTTCGCATACTGGTTTTATGCCAACCACATGCTCACTATTTTGGTGGATGAAAATGCGCATCTGAATGTTGCAAGGCAGATTATTGACAGCAAAACACCCGGATTTTCTCAGCTAACCCTGTGGACGCCACCACTTCTGCACCTGATGATGCTGCCATTCACCATGAATGATTTTTTATGGCATAGCGGTCTGGCAGGAACAATACCTTCGCTTTTTTTATTTGCTTTCGCAATAACCTACATATACAAAATTGTCAGATTGCATTCGGGCAATAAAATGATTTCTTTGCTGGCGGTTTTTATTTTTGCCCTGAACCCTAATGTACTGTATTTTGCAAGCATCCCTATGACGGAAATGTTATTTATGGCGATATTTTTGGCTGCAACATATTACTTTTTTGAATGGATGGAAGATCCAAGACCATATTATTTGATATTTGCGTCTTTTCTAACCAGTGCATTGACTTGGACGCGATATGATGGCTGGTTTATAGCCCCCCTACTATTAATTCTTATTTTAATCAAGATGACCGCACGGAAAGAAAATTTCGCAAAAATTGAAGGAACCGCAATATTGTTTTCATTCTCAGCATTTTTTGGAATATTCTTATGGATGTCATTTAGCTATATGCTCACATCCAACCCACTTGAATTCGTATCTGGCGAATGGTCTGCCTTTGCACAGCAGCACTCCGGATATTACTTGCCATCAGAGCACAATCTTTTTAATTCTGTGTTGTATTATGGAGTCGCAGCAGGGCGCATGATTAGTTATCCTATAATGGCCTTATCTGTTTTATCAGGTCTATTTTTAATTAAAAAAAACAAGTCGAATATAATTTTAATTCTAGTATTGCTATCACCCGCATTTTTCTACATTCTATCCCTTTTCAATGGAAATGGTGTCATATATGTTCCAGAATTAGCGCCACATGGAAATCTTAATATCCGGTATGGACTAGTAATGATTTTATTTAGTTCCATTACATTGCCGTTATTGGTCGCAAATACGAAGCGTATGACGCGATATTTCGGCATTTTTGTTATTCTTATCCTATCATTAAATTTTTTTAATTCAATATTTTTTGAAGTGAAAATGTTTTCTGTGAAAGAAGAAGCTACATATTATCCATCAGAAACTATGATCGATGACGCAAACTACTTTAAAAATGTTTATGACGGAGGTGATATACTGATAACTCGCGGCATAAATGACTTTTTTGTAATCAATAGCGGCATACAAATGTCAAAATATATTCAAGAAGCAAATGGTGTCTTTTGGGAAAACGCGCTTAATGAGCCCTGGAAATATGCGAGATGGATTGTCATGTACAATCCGGATAAAAAAACATGGGAAACCGAAAAGGACGAGATTTCTCAAAAATGGGGCAAAAACGATACAATCTACGCGATTTACGACATCAAAAAAAAGGATGATATGTACATTATTCTCAGGCTCAAAGAATCCCACATTCCTGAAAATATGACAGTATATCTCTCAGAGAGCCATCAGTAAATGTTATTTTTTCGCAATGTTAATTCAATGGTTCCTGTTTGTCGATATGAGCCGCAACTGTCCACGATTCCGCCAATAAACGCATTTCTAAGCTCGCGCTCTTTGAAAAGTATTTTGCGCTCTTCCTGTTTAGTGAGTTTTGGCCATGACACACGTGCTTGAAAAGAAACGGTTTAGCGAATCGACAAAGAGATAATTGCCATTGCCTTTATAAAGCTATCGCGTCAATATAATACGTTCCACCGCATATCAAGAACCGCGGTTCCGAATTCATGCTGAACACTAGGTTCGAGTTCGGGCAAAAAATCAGTGCAATTTTCAATCGTCATGGATGATTGAAAAGCTTGAAAATCGGCGCGATTGCAAAAGATTTTCATGAATTCCCTACTTATAGGGTTGCGAGTTCTGGTTTTTTATTAAATAATATTTCAATAAATGATTCCTATGGATCCGAAAAAAGAGGCAAAAAAAGTTGACAAAGGCGCTCAGGCTGCCGGAGACAAAGCTATCAAGAAAGAGAAAGCTGGAAGGCCGGATTTAAAGCGCGAGGCAAAACAGATCATCAGAATCATGTCTACAGACCTCGACGGCGCAAAAAAAATCAAGACCACACTCTGCAATATCCGGGGAATAAGCTATAATTTTTCACATGCTGTGCTTCACGCAGCAAAAATCGACGGCGAGCGCAGGCTCGGCGAACTGAATGAAAAGGAAGTCGAAACAATCGAATTGATTGTCAAGGATCCTGCAAAATTCGGAATTCCCGCATGGCTGCTTAATCACCAGTTTATGTACAAGACCGGCGAGACAAAACACCTTACCGGTGCTGATTTAATGGTCACTCTAAGAGATGAGCTTAACAGGCTCAAGAAAATCCGCTCATACAGGGGCGTACGGCACGAAGCAAACCTCCCCGTTCGCGGACAGAGAACAAGAACTGCCGGAAGAAAGGGCGTCAAGATTGGCGTAACAAAAAAGAAGGAAGAGAAACCAAAGGCAGGCGGAGACGACAAAAAGAAATAATTAATGGGTAATGATTATGGGCGATCCGAAAAAGATGAAGAAGCACTATGAGAGTCCGAACAAGCCATGGGAGAAGACGCGACTCGAAGAGGAGCGAAAAATCGTCATGGAATACGGAATCAGGCGAAAAAAGGAAATACGAAGGCTTGAAACCATAATCAGAGACTTAAGGCGACGCGCAAGAATGCTCATTGCAACAAAAGACGAGAAAGAGTCAAAATTGCTTATCGAGAAAGTGCTGAAAATGGGTTTGCTTGCTAAAGCCGATCCTGTTCTTGAAGACACTCTTGGCATAGAATTAAAAGACATACTTGAACGAAGGCTTCAGACACTGGTTGTGAAGAAAGGCTTTGCAAATACATTGAAACAGGCCCGCCAGTTCATAACGCACGGCCACATAACTCTCAACGGCCAGAAAATAATTTCACCTAACTATGTAGTCACGATTGCAGAAGAATCGGGAATAATGTTCAGGACCACTTCATCGCTCAATTCGACATTCACGCACGTAGAGAAGCGCGAGGACCGCGAAAAGCGCGAGGCAAAAGAAGCCATTGAGAAAAAGGCGCACGAAACAGTCGATAAAAAAGAAGTTCAGCTGGCTGAAATAGTCGATAATGCATCGGTAGCTGAAGTCGAAAGTGATACAGTATAAATTATGGATGATTTTTATGAGTGAAATTCAAAATGAAAAACCTGCTGAACCTGTTCAGACTGTTGCTGAAAAGGCAAAAGAAGTGCCAAAGCCGGAAGTAAAAGTCCAGAAAAAACCTTCAAAATGGGGCGTTGCAAATATATACAGCAGCGGCAATAATACTATAATTCATATTACTGACATGAGCGGCGCAGAAACAATCGCACGAGTCAGCGCAGGAATGATGACCGACAAAGGCCGCTTAAAAGGCACAGCATATCCGGCCATGCAGGCAGGAAGAAAAGCGGCTGAAGAGGCGCGCGAAAAAGGCCTTTATGGCATTCATGTTAAAGTAAGAGCACCGGGCGGACACAATTCAAAAACACCCGGCCAGGGAGCTCAGCCATCAATCAGGGCATTGATCCAGGGTGGAATGAAAATTGGAAGAATAGAAGACGTTACACCGATTCCGCACGACACAACAAGAAAGCCAGGCGGAAGACGCGGAAGAAGAGTTTAAAGTATCATAAGTTTGGTGGTTTATTGAAAGTCAAATTGCTTGAAAAGGGCGATAAGTCGATAAAATTCGAAATAAAGGACACGACTCCGGCGTTCGTAAACGCACTCAGGAGATCAATCAGCGATGTCAATATAATGGCCGTTGATTTTGTCGAAATAAAAAGAAACACCTCCACAATGTACAGCGAGACACTGGCTCACCGCATAGGGCTCATTCCACTGACATTCAAATCCGGAGCATTTGTCGAAACCGATAAATGCAAATGCGAGGGCGCAGGATGCGACAAATGCACTGTGAAACTCGCACTCAAAATAGCCGGACCTGCAAACGTTTATGCTTCAAACATGGCATCGACTGATGATTCGGTCAAGCCGGCAGAAAAGAACATATTGATAACAAAGCTTATCGAGGACCAGGAAATCGAACTCGAGGCAACTGCAAGGCTTGGCAACACAAAAAGACATGCCCGATGGCAGTCTGCAATAGCGGGATACCAGTACTTCCCGAAAGTCAAACTCAATGACGGCTGCGATTTGTGCGGCGTCTGCATAAAGAAATGCCAGAAAAAACTGCTCGAGGAAGTAAAGGGCGGAAAAAAAGTAGAGCTCAACGAGCCTTACAAATGCGACCTTTGCAACAACTGCTCAAAATCATGCCCGAAAGGCGTGCTCACGATTGAAGGCGACCCGACGAAAATAATCATGACCGTTGAAAGCGTTTCAGGACTATCTCCGAAAGAAATAGTCACTTCAGCTGCAGAGGCTTTAAAAGAGCAACTGGGCGAATTAAGAGGAGAGCTCAAAGATTAATGATCTTGCAGGGGTACCCAAGCTGGTCAAAGGGGCAGGACTCAGATTTCGTGTAAAACAAAATCTGGTGCTAAACTTAAGGTCGCGCAGAATTTGCTTATGAGCGATCCTGTAGGCGAAGGCCTTTCGTGGGTTCAAATTCAGTTTAATGTTTTCATTGGCTGAGGGATATCCCATCCCCTGCATTATAGTTAAAATAGAGAATGATTATTATGAAACCAACAGGACCTACAAATCCGATTACGCGCAAATTAATTGTCGCGCTTGAAAAGCAGTCCAAGAAAGAGAAAGTGGCAATATGGGCTGATGTAGCAGGAAGGCTGGAAAAATCGGCAAGAATAATTCCGAGTGTAAATATCAGCAAGCTTGAGAAATATTGCGCAAAGGGCGATACAGTCATTGTTCCGGGAAAGCTTCTTGCACAGGGCGAGCTTACAAAAGCAATAACTATAGGCGCGTTTAAGGCATCTGCTGCAGTAAAGAAAAAAGTCGAATCCGCAGGCGGAAAAGTCATGACAATTGCAGAGCTGATGAAAAGGAATTCAACAGGCTCAAAAATAAGGATAATGGGATAGATATGATAATTGACGCAACAGACACTATTTTAGGCAGGCTCGCTTCAGTTGTGGCGAAAAAAGCGCTGCAAGGCGAAGAAATCACAATAATAAATGCCGAGAAAGCCGTGATTTCAGGAACCCATGAAAGCGTTTTTATGAAGTACAAATTCAAAATCGATGTCGGAGACCAGATAAGAGGGCCTTTTATGTCAAGGATGTCCGACAGGCTTGTAAGGCGCGTAATCCGGGGCATGCTGCCGTGGCATTCATCGCGGGGAAGAGCAGCTTTCAAAAAAATCAATGTTTTCATCGGCAACCCGGAAAATCTGACCGGGGCTGAAAAACTCAAGGATATCTCTGTCGCATCATTAAAGAACCTTAGATACGTATATGTTGAAGAGATAAGCAAGAATCTTGGTGCATAATTATGAAAGTTATTAACACTGTCGGAAAACGAAAAACCGCTATCGCACGCGCAACATTAACAGACGGAAAAGGAAAGGTTACAATCAATGGCGCGCCGCTTAAATTTTACAATCCTGAAATTGCAAGGCTTAAGATTGAAGAAGCGATCATACTTTGCGCACCGCTTTCACAAAAAATCGATATTGAAGTTGAAATCGTTGGCGGAGGCGTTTTCGGCCAGGCTGATGCGGCAAGGCAGGCAATCGCAAGAGGGCTTGTTCAGTTCTCTGAAAGCGCAGAGCTGAAGCAGAAATACCTTGCTTACGACAGGAATTTACTTATTTATGATTCAAGGCGCACTGAAGTCAGAAAGCCTTCAAGGTCAAGCCAGGGTGCGCGAAGAACAAGGCAGTTGAGCAAGAGATAAACTGCACTGATGCTAATGACAGAGTCATTGTATTTAAAGGATGCATACCTGAACGAAACATGGACAAAGGTCCTTGCGATAGAGGGTAAGAAAGTATTGACCGAAAAAACAATATTTTCTCCCAAAACGCACGAACAGGTGTGTGATACAGGTTTTTTTGACGGTATACCTCTTTTGGGTGTGCTCGCACAAGGCGAAGAAATCTGGCATATGCTCGAGAGAGAGCCGAGGCTTAAGCCCGGTGATGAAGTTCTCCTAAAGCTGAACTGGAAAAAGAGGCTTCATTCACTCCGGCTCCACACCGCGCTCCATATGCTCGCACAGATATTCAAGCGCGAATACAGGAAATACGCCGACAATCTTTCAATTGACGAAGAAGGCGCGCATCTTGAATTCAACGAGGATATTGATGTCGTCACAATAAGCAAGGTCTTAATGATTGCCAATGACATGATATCAAAAGGCTCCGAACTGGAACCTTATATTGACGAGCTCACGGGAAAAAAGACAATCAATATCGGACATCTCCCGAAATTCGAATGCGACGGAATTTTTGTCAAGGACATAAAAGAAATCGGCGCAATATCGTTTTCAGGCGGGGATTTGAAGGAAACGAAATTTATAGTAACTATAAATGTTGAATGAGCACAATAATATGATGGTGTTTGAAAATGTTAATACCTATAAGATGTATGTCTTGCGGAAAGGTCATGGCCGACAAGTGGGAGGCTTATAGCAAGGATCTTGCGTCAGGGAAATCGCCGAATAAAATCCTTGACGAGCTCGGAATAAAAAGATACTGCTGCAGGTCTCTGTTTTTGACGCATGTGGACATGATTGACAACATAACCAAGTTCAAGTCAAGGACAATTCCCACAAAAGAGGACATAAATATCGAAAACATGATAGGCAAGCACCTTGAAAATGCTGAAGAAGGCGCGCCTCGAGAAAAAGAAGAGTAAATATTTTTGCAGTGTTCTTGAATTCTTTGAATAGACTACTTATTGCACTGCTCCCATAGTCTAGTCCGGTCAAGGACACTGGCCTTTCAAGCCGGTAACAGGGGTTCGAATCCCCTTGGGAGCATTTTACTTCTTGATTTTATGTTTCTTAGGCCGGTATGGCTTATTCTGGTATTCCGGCTTCAGATGCCTGAAAACTTCGTTTTTGAGCGCTTTCTTTTCGTTGTATGTGTATGTGACATGTACTTTTTCAAGAGTTTTCGGATTCATCCCTGTCCAATACATGCAGGTTGAAACGCTCATCGGCGTCGGGGTAAATATCTGTATTGAATCAACATTGTCAAAATCCCTGAGCTTGTTTCCGAGCTCCCTGCATTCGTTTATGTCATCTCCAGGGTGCGCGACCATAAAGTAATATTTGAGCGCCTGCTTTTTGTCTTTGTTCAGTTCTTCAAATCCGGCTTTGAATTTTTCGAATTTGTCATCCGGCTTGTTCATGAGTGCAAGCACTTTTTTTGAAAAATGCTCCGGCGCGATTTTTAAGCATCCCGAAATGTGGTGCAAAGACAATTCGTTTATGTATTTTGGGCTCTCTGCCGCAAGGTCATACCTTATTCCGCTTCGCACAAATACTTTTTTGATGCCCGGAATTTTTCGAGCCGACTCTAAAAGGTCTATGATTTTTTTGTGGCTCAAGTCAAGTTTCCTGCAGCTGATGCAGCTGTTAGGGCACGCTATTTTGCAGTCCATCCCGTACATGTTTGCAGAAGGGCCTCCCAGGTCGTCGATATATCCTTTGAACTGCGGATGTTTTGTGATTCTTTCGATTTCATCGATTATGCTTTCTTCTGAGCGCGAGATAATCTTGCTTCCCTGGTGCTCTGCAATCGAGCAGAAACTGCATTCCCCGATGCAGCCCCGGTGCGTCACGATAGAAAATTGCGCGAGTTTGAGCAGCGAGTTTTCGCCCAGGTCTCTTGAGTAATCTAATGAGTAGATCCAGTCAAGAAATTGCGGCGTGTATTTCGGATATTTGAATTGCAGGACAAACCTGTCTGTGTGCTTTTGCGCAAGATTCTCATTGATTGAGAACATGTTCTGCATCCTGCAGAATTCTTTCGTGTCTTTTTTTACATTTTCGAATGGCGGCAGGGATTTGAAGCCGTTCGGGACTGTTTTTGAAAATATGCAGGTGCCCGCTATTCCGTAAAGGTCGCGGCCATTCGCAAGGCGCTCGGCAATCTCTATTGACTGCATCTCGCCGTTGCCATAGACAAGTATGTCTGCCCTTGTGTCTGCAAGTATGCTTGAGCGGACATTGTTTTCCCAGTAGTCGTAGTGCGCGAAACGGCGCAAAGAGGCTTCAATGCCGCCGATTACTATTTTTGTATCTTTGAATAATTTCTTTATCTTGTTGCAATATACTATGAGTGCGCGGTCCGGCATTTCAACTATTTTTGCGTGCGGATCTTCAGACCTCTTTCTTTTGAGAGGCGTGTAGTTGTTCAGCATGCTGTCAATTGATCCCGAGGTTACGCAGAAGCAGAGCTTTGGCTCGCCAAGTTTCAGAAAATCTTTGTCCTCTTTCCAGTCCGGAGTTTCGATTATGCCGACACTATAGCCTTTTGCATCAAGAACTTTTGCAATCACTCCGGCAGGGCTTAACGGGTGGTCGTCATAATGCTCTCCAGTGATCAGGATTATGTCGAAATTTTCTCCGGTTTTTGAAATCATGATACACAATGCGGCTTTGAGTTTTTATAAGGGTGATGTCACTTTGAATGTTTGAAGCTCCGCGTTTCAACGCGGAGCGAAAACTTCGAAGGCTTGAAAATCGCGGGCAATAGCACAACGAGTTTCATGACCTCATTTTCCGGCGTATCAGATATATTGCCCCGCCAAAAACCAGCAGTACTGCTGCCCAGATAATATACACATTTCCAAAGCTTGCAGTCTTGCTCCCAGGCACTGTGAATGAAAGCTCTTTCATCTCAGTTTCCTTTCCGCTGTAAACTATGCGGCCTTTCACCTGGTAGCTGCCGGGAGAAGATAGTTTGAGATAAGTTACGAGTGACGCTTCTTTTTCTGGCGCAACCAATATCTCATCGCTTGCAAGTGCGTCAACGCGCACGCCGTCTTTGTAAACTTCGCCGCTGAATTTTGCCAGTGCATCGATGCTGCCGGTGTTTATGAAATTGGCGTTTAGTTTAACTGCTGAACCCAGAACAGGTTCATCCACAAGAACGAGATTTGTGAAATTGCCCTGCCTGGTCAATGTTCCGACAGGAAGCACTTTGAAAGGAACGCTGTCCGAGGCCAGCTGGTTTCCGTCAAGGGACACAACTACATTTGCCATGTAGTCTCCGACAGATTCTGCAGCTGTTGTATTCCATTCAGCGATTACGGTTTCTGTTGTTTCGGGCTTTATCCTTGCGCCTTCATATGTGAAATCGCTTATTGTTTCGCCGTCTTTTGATATGCTCACGGATATTTCCGGGTTTGCTATGACATTTCCGGTATTCTTGAATGTTGTCCCGATCCTTAGCGGATAGCCGGGCTCTGTGTCTTTATCTATTTTGACCATATTGACGACTCCGCTTAAGATTTGCTGTCCTGTAAGCTGGACTACAACAAAGGCATTCGCCATCAGCACGGCGTTAACACTGCTATTTGAATCGCTTGATGCCGGGATGGTCTTTGCGTATATCGTTGCGTTGTAAGTTCCTACTGCTTCGTCAGCCGGAGGATTTATTTTTATAATAAGCGATTGTTTGTTATTTCCGGGAATCGAGATATTTTCTACCGGTTTGCCGGACAGATCGTGAAAGCGTATCCATCCGGATGCATCGCCTTCAACGCTCAAAGTGAAATTATTCGGGGATTCGTCAGGATTGAAAACCGTGAGTGTCCGGGCGTATTCCGTGCCGCGCGAAGCATCATTTATCGTTATCTCGTTAGGGGCAATTCCAATCCCGATGCCAAAGACTTGGTAAGCCGAGAAAATCAAAGCTACAAAAACAATCAATATTTTTTTCATATACATATACCTCAATATTTCCTTTATATATTTAAAAAAAAGAATCCGGTGCGGCGTTGCGCACCGGATATTGATTTATCTATTTAGCAGTTCGAGCCTGGGACACTGCACCAGTCAACGATTACTGAGCCTAGGGTCATTGTACCGGCGAATTGTCCGGTCTGTGTTGCCTTCTTCACATGTATGGAGAAGTCAAGCTCTTCATCTGTTGAGTGCGGTATTGTGCCCGGGAGGGTTGTGAATCTGGGGTTCAATGGGGTTCCTCCAAGCTGTCCGCCATATGGCTGGTAGATTGTCGAATTGACAATGTGTCCTGCCCTTCCGTCATATTCTACATTCCACATGCCGCTGAAGTCTTTTCCAAAGCCCATGTCGTCCTGCAGCACAGTCATATTCATGTATGTGTTGCCGAGGTTTCTGACAGTCATCTTGCAGTCACCGTTTGCGAATACTGTGTCTCCGGCTACGACTTTCATGTGGCTTATCTGCACGCTTCCATAGTTGATTGCTGTGTTGTCAACTGCAAAGCATGTTGTTGGCACATACTCGAATGTGTTGTTCAGAGGATTGGACGGGTTTGCGTTGAAGTCAAGCGCACCTGCCGATACAGTGTATGTTCCTGCGGGCTGTTCATAGTAAAGCTCGCCGTCACCGCACCATACTTTAGCAGTGGTCTTGTTGAGTTCGAACAGAACGTCTGTAAGGTTGTATCTCGGGTTGAATGTTATCAAGCCTGCATTGTATGCTGCAGTTACCAAAGCGATTGATGCCGCTTTGTCATCCATTTTTACGAGAGGAACTTCATATTTGAAGCTGCCTCTATCCCAACTGCGCAACGGGTGGAATACATCGACCCATGCCTGCTGCACATCGCCGTTGTTTTCTTCGTCAGTTACAACAATACAGTATTTTACAGGCTCATATACCTGATACTGGCATGTCGGAAGGAACTGGGAGCCGGGTGTTATATGCGCCGGGTCTCCGTCTTCAAGAACGCCGGAGTAATCCTGCTCCCACTTCGCCTTGATCACGGGGATCGCTCCGCCGCCTTGCGGCACAGTGACACCTGTGCCAACGCCAATCTGTGTATCTGCATATGCTGATGCGCTCAGTAATGAGGGCGCAGCTAAACTCAGCGTCATGGCAAATACAACTAATACTGCCAAACTTTGTTTCGTTTTCATTTTAATCACCTACACATTTCTCATGCGCTTTTTACCATTCCTTTTTTCAGTTTCTTAGGAATTTCCTGAAAGGATGGATTTTCGCGCAAAAACATGAGACTTGCGTCTAACATTGTAAATTTCAGCCTGATTTTTGGATGCCCCGTCTTTTGTGACGGGAGAATATCCCCCTATATGCTGTATTCTCAATGTAAGAAAACGAGTATATAAGCGTTTAGTTGGAGCAGTGAAATTATCACGTCAGTAGACGTAATTTTTTGCATAATTTGTATCGACATTCAAGTTACGACATGATTGCCCTTGATGAATGAACAATATCTATTACTATGCATAAATCATTTCAGCTCTTTTTTCAGTTCGTTCAGTATCCGGTTTATTCTTTTGGTTTCGCCTTTTTCCATGGCATTTCTTAATGCATATACTTCTGCAAGAAGCCGGTCCATTTCTTCGTTTTTTGATTCAAGCTCGTGTTTCATTGTTTCGACTTCTGTTTGATCGGATTCAATAGAGCGCCGGGTCACTTTGATATTCACTTCGCTCGATTTCAGTCCGTCAACCAATTGGTATGCTGCTCTTGCCGCAATCATTGAGAATACGGACCAGAAGAATAAGATTGAGCTGAGTACGGGCGATGCGAGAATTTCTTTCAGGTATATAATATAGAACATTAATGACGTAAGCATCATGCATATTAAGACGCGCCAGGGCTTGCGCATGTAGCGCCATTCGACAAGAGTGATTATCCTTCTTGCGAGGTACAGTGAATATGTTATGAAAGTTGCGCCGGCAAGTACGAGGATTTCTGAGTACATGCTCTTACTTGGGTCGCGCTGTTATTTATAGAATTTTACGATTCTTTCGATTCCTTCCTCAAAGCTCACTTTCGGCGTCCATCCAAAGTCTCTCTTTATCTTTGAGATGTCAGAAAGCGTGTTCTGGACGTAGTTATTTAACGGGTTCTTTATGTGCTCGGGCGGTATATTTTTCTTAAGCTTTTTGTTCAGCATCTCAACAATCTGGTTGAACGAGTGTTCTTTTCCTGTGCCGATATTATATACTTCTGCTCCTTTTCCTTTTTCGATTATTTGTATTAATCCTTCTATGATGTCTTCGACAAAAGTAAAGTCGCGTGTCTGGGTTCCGTCGCCGTAGATTACTGGAGACCTGTTTGCCTGTATATCCCATAAGAACTGGGTCACGTTGTTTGCGAACTGGCCTTTGTGCGTTTCATAAGGCCCGTATACTGAAAAGAATCTTGCCCCGCATACGTCTATGCCGTAATACTGGTTGTACATCTGGGCGGTGAGCTCCATGAGGTATTTGCTGAGTTCATACGGCGTGCCCGGAATGATTTTCATGTCTTCCCTATAAGGCCTTGGGCATCTTGCGTAAAGGGAGCTTGTGGAGGCGTAGACTACACTTATTTTATTTGATACCGCAAGGTCAAGTACGTTTTTGAATCCTATGAGGTTGCTTGTTATGCGCTCCGAATGGTCTTTGAACATGGGTGCGCTTGAGAATCCGGCGAGGTGGTAGATTTTCTTTACGTTGTGCTTTTCCACTATTTCTTTCATCAGATTGAGATCCGTGACGTCTCCGGTGATTTTTATGCAGTTTACGCCGTCAAGGTTCTTTATGTTGCCAAGAAAGCCGTTGTCTATGGCTACGACTGTCCTGCCTTCCTTTGCGAGGTGCCTGACAAGGTTTGACCCGATGAATCCAAATCCTCCTGTTACCAGCTCTGACATAAAAATACCTTTCTATTTACAGTCTTTAAGATTTTCAATAATATAGAGTTTCTATTTGAAAATATTTAAATAAGTTCCTTTTGCCGATTCCTCATCTTTAGCGAGGTGCTTCAGCTCGAGGTGAGGCAAAAGTTTTTCATTTTCTAAGATTTTTTAAGACTCGTTTAGAATGTTTTTCTGCATAGCGAATTTGGTGCAAGTATGGGCCCATACACGTTTTCAGCAGTGAAAAACGCATATGGGGTGTTACAAATGAATGGTGTGAACTCTGTTTTAAAAAGCTGCAGTCACAGCAAAGGCCAGAATTGGTATCATGTAATCATCATACCAAGAGCCAGATATCCGGTTTTTCAATACGAACCGACGAAAAAACTGTGCGAAGAAGGGCTAATAAAAACATGCAAGAATAACGGCATTGATTTGTTTACGTTTGAGGTCATGCCGGATCATGTGCATCTTTTTGTTTCTTGCCCGCCGCAGAAATCAATCCTTAAAATTTGCACAGTAATCAAAGGCGGCACATCGTACCACATACGAGACAAGATGCCGTCTCTGCAAAGATACCGCCGTTTGTGGAGCCGAGGAATTTTCTACAGAAGTGTCGGCAGTGTAAGCGCAGAAGCCGTAAGGAACTATATCGACAACAGCAAAGGCAATCAATGGAGAAAAACGAGAGAAATGCAAGAAACCTTGTTTTAAGCTAACGTGCAATGCGGGCGAAGGAAACCCCAAGCTTTAGCGAGGGGTGCCCGCATTGCTCGGTATCTCATTAAAATGCATAATTTTTTTTAGCATATTGTTATATAATTTATGGCAAACACTTAAAAAAATCTCCGGAAAGTATGGAAAAGCCATTTATTTCTCCGCACCACAATTAACACAGTTGATTCTATGGCAGCATCTCAAAAACTGATTAATGAAGAGCTGAAGCGCAGAGTGAATGCTTTAAATTTTAGATGACTTCTTTATTTTTAGCTTGGGTCTAAAACCCCACAGCTTGCTGTGATTAATATTCAAGCTAAAAAGATAGAAATTGCCGACGCGAAGCGGAAAAGTCGCGCAAAACCCCGCTGCTTGCAGCTATTGGGATGCGCGACTTTTAGGCAATTTCTTTATTTTTTGTTTATGACTGCAAATATGTTTTGCAGAAACTTTCGTGCGTTTTCTGCAGATTCATTCGCAAACGGCATATTTGCCTGCGGAAGCGTCTGATATGTATAGTGGCCCCGTTTCCATTTTTCCTTCCCGAACAGATTGAGAAGCTCATCAGCGGTAACAATCATTGTCTTGTAGATCTTCAAAAGTTCAAAATCAAGGATTCCGGTATCGACGAACTCTTTTTTGAATTCATCAAGTGTTTTCCTGTGGATTTCTGGCGTCTTGGTGTCTATTCCTTTTGTGAGCAGCAGCGCTTTGGCTGCATAAAATATGGCATAATAAGCGTGAGAAATTACCGCACTATAAAATGTGTCGCTTTTTTCTGCCTGGAGCTGTTTCTTCAAATCTTCATTTCCGGAGAGCAGAAGCAGGGACTTTGCAAGCCGCAGTTCATTTTCAGAGCGCTCCATATATAGTTTAACCATCGAATCCATGCTTTTTCGCCTCGTTTATCATAAGATAATAGCTTTCCGCACCAAAAACTATGAGCCGGTCTTTGAAGATGAGCTTTGCATAGTTTTCCTCTTTTGCAAGAAGCATATCCATGAATTCCTCTTGCGTGAATACATACGGATGCACTTCGGGTATCAGAAGCCCGCCTTTATTTTGCAAGGTATTCAGGATTGACAACGAATCGCCGTTTGCAATAACAACAACATCCAAATCTGATTTTTTTGTCTCTTTTCCCTTTGCATAGCTTCCTGCGATTATCAAAGTGAAATATGCCGTATCTATCGTTTTGAATATTTCATTAATGTTCGGGATGTTTCGTTCATTTGCCTCGAGTTCATCCAAAATAGAAAGGTATTTTATGGCGATTACTGAATCAAGGTTGATTTTTACTATTTTGGAATGCCCTTTATCTTCAAGATGTAAAATCCCGAGTTTCGAAAGCTTTTTTACAGCATTGAAAGTCCATGAGTAGGAAGTTGTTTTTACTGCTTTTGAAATCTCCCGGATAGTATATGTTTCAAACAGTCTTTTCCTGAAGATTTCAATTATTCGTAATTCTTTATTTGTCAGCATTGTATCACTTAAAGTATAATATCATACTTTTAAAAGTATATAAGCTTATTCTCCTCCATCCGCCATATATTCAATCAGCTGCAGCACAACCCCGGCAAAGAGAAACTGGTAGGCGTAAATCGCGATTTGGTTTGCTATAATCTCGTTCTTAAACACAATCGCAAACGCCGAGACAACAAGAATAATGAGTGCAAATCCAGTTGGAATCCTTAAGTCGCATTTCTTTATCGCGTAAATAATGAGGAGTGCGACGAATATCAGAAGAGCCAGTGATAGTACAGGAAGCGCCGAAGAAAACAAGCAGCACCCACAGGCCGTTTCCTGACAGCAACAAATGCAAGCAGGACCACCGCAATACTATTTCTTTTTGAGGCGGCTTGTACATGAAGAAGAAAAACATCTTCTAAAAACGTGTCAATCCGAAAATCATACGTTGCCTGTCGGGTACGGAGTTCAGGATAAAATAATGTCCGGAAACAAACCTATTTATTTCTCCACACCACAATTAACACAGTTGATTCTATGGCAGCATCTCAAAAACTGATTAATGAAGAGCTGAAGCGCAGAGTGAATGCTTTAAACAACGGGTCCCGCGAGTTCCGCAAAATCTGGGTATCCGGCGGGCCCGGCGTCGGAAAGACCGCACTAATCCACGGATTAATCGGAGAATTAAAGTGGCGCGATAAGACCGTCGAATGGATCGACGAAGTCATCCGCGACTGCCCGTTTCCTATTGACAAGGGCGCGGATTTCAAGACCGAAATGTGGGTCATCGAGCACCAGCACTATCGCGAGATCCAGAAGCTCAAGCACATGCCGCAGTTCCTCCTGTGCGACAGGGGAATGCTCGACCAGGCAGTCTACAGCACAATGCTTTTTGACGGAAAGAAAATGACCGAGAAAGAATACAATATAGTACTCCGGACCATCCTTGACTGGATAAAGACATACGACTTCGGAATCGTTGTCAGCCCCACTGAAAAAGAGATAACGACCGACGGATTCCGCGCGACAAATAAAGACTACCAGTGGGAAATGCACAATTATTTCATCGGAGTGCTTGACGCCCTCGGCGCGAATTATATAGTAATAAAAGGAAGCCACGACGAGCGGATAAAACAGGTTGTTGAGAATCTGAAAAAGAAAGGGCTGTTATAAGTTTATATAGTTCCCCTCCAAAAGTAATTATATGCGCCATTCTGGAAGGGATAGCATCATAGTCTGCTCACTTGCAGCGGTTCTGATTGCGTATGCAGCATATGCTGCTGTGGCAACTCCGGGCTCATTGACATTCACCCAGAACACAAGCGTGAATTATGCAAACAGCAACTTCTCAGTCAACTGGTCGGGCAGCGAAAATATCTCGAACTATTCCATTTATGTTTTTAACAATTCCGTTTTTGTCCTGAAAGCAACAAACACAAGCGTATCCGGCTATTTCTTCAATGCAACAGTAAACAACGGCAACTACACATTCAGCATCAGCGCAGCCAATGAAACCGGAGATGAAAGCGCAAACGCAACATCGGCATGGATTTTTGTCGACAGGCAGAACGCAACAATCACATTAAATGGCCCGGCAAACGGAATGAACCTGACAAACACATCAGGCATTACTTTCAACTTCACTGCGGCCGACAATACTGCGATTAACTGCACTCCCACTGTAGACGGCGTGCAATATCCGCCGGTTGAGGCAGCAAATAACACCCCCACAACAGCAGCTATGGCGCTTCCCGAAGGCAGGCATCTATGGAATATCTCATGCACTGATGCCGCAAACAACACAAACACAAGCGCAACATACGTTTTGACAATAGATGTATCATCCCCATCAATCACGCTAAACTCCCCGGCAAACAGCGCATGGGATTCTGACGGAAAATTAAACTTTACATTCACCGCAACAGATGCAATAAAAATCGATAACTGCAGCCTATGGACAAACACCACGGGAACATGGCATTTAAACATGACGAATAACTCGGTTGTAAATAACACACAAAGCACATTTGTCTTTGACAACACGCTTGGCAATGGAAAATATATCTGGAATGTCCGGTGCTTTGATAATATTTCAAACGCGGGCTTTTCATCCGATAATTATACTTTCACTGTCGGCATATCTTCGGATTTCATACTGACCAGTGTCATTTTAGTAAATTCATCTGCAGCATACTGGAACAATCCTGTGGAAGGCAGCGATCTGCTAATTAATGCGACTATCAACAATACAGGAACCGCAAATTCAACAAGCAATATCACGATTGCAGTTTTCCTGGACGGCAGGTTTATCCTGCAAAGGAATGAAAGCAATGTAACGCTATCAACAGGAACATCAACTAACCTGACGTTCAATATTACCGGCGGAAATCTCACAGGCCTTGGTTCTCACAACATCACTGTTTCTGTAGATTACCCGAATACGATTACAGAAATAAATGAGACTAATAACAACAGATCCCTTGTTATCTTAAGCGGGCTTAATGTGAGCGTTGATTTGCTGGCAGGCTCAGCAATACAAACGCCAAAACCCGGGGCTAATGTGAGCCTGAATATCACTGTGCTCTACCAGAATGGCAGTGTTGTTACCGGACTGGTTTCATCCAACTTCACAATATATGACGTATACACATACGAAAACGGAACTGTTGTGACATCAAGAACAATACCCATAAACAGCATCAACGGCTCGCAAAATGAAAGCGGCATATATTCTATAAATGCAACTTCGCCCCTAAAGAACGCAGCCAATCGTGCAGAATATGGAAACCACACAATACGCGTACGAGTCTTTGACAATAAATCCATAGCTTACTATGGCGAAGACAACAGGACATCGAATTACTACACTATGCAGGCGCCGAACCTTGTAATCAGCTTTTACGCAAGTTCATATGACATCGATATGATAAGCCAGAGATCAGCGAACACTAGTATCAGGGTTAAGAACACCGGCATAATCAACATAACCGACATAAACCTGAGCATATCCACAGACCTCGCAGATCTGACATTGTTGTATAATTCCACATATGTTCGGATAATGCCATGCAATTACACAAGCATTGTTTCTGCAAATGCATCTTCAACATTCATAACGGTTCCATTATGCGACATAAGATACAATACGACAAAAAACGGAACCTATGTAATCACTGCAAGAGCCAGCGGACGCGGACCAGACAATGAAATCTACAATGCAACAGAAATAAACCAGACGATATATGTTGTAAACTCAAGCAACACCGGCAGCAGTTCATTAAGTTCATCATCTGATGGATCCGCATCATTAACATCTGTAAAAAAATACAATTATACAATAGACATTACGAATTATGCCAAAACAATTCTCATAGAACAGGGAGGCAGGAGCAACACCACGCTTGCAATAAAGAATAAAGGCAATGGAACCATCCACAACATTTCAGTCAGGCTAACAACCCCGGCAACGGTTTCATGGGGCAAGTGGTACAATTCAACAAAAATCTATGCGATTTATCCTGGACAAACCGCTAACATCGAAATAAATATGTCCGTTTCATCCAATACAACTATTTCAACATACACTATTATAGCAAATGCGTCCGGTGACGAAACCGGTTCATCAAAAAATATAACGTTCCTTATCCAGGTTGTTCCGGGAAATGAGACTAAAGAGCAGATAACCATATCATTTACCGAAATAATGGCGCAAATTGACGGGCTGAATAAGACTCTTTCAGAGTTATTCCATAATGCAGATAATGAGAACCTGACCCTTGCGTCAAAGAAACTGTCAGAAGCGATCCGCTTAAAACTTGAAGCAGAAAAGGCCATGCTTGCAGGAGATTACCTTACCGCATACAATAACAAAAAGGATATTGAGGCCATGCTGCCTGAAATAAAAGACCTTCTTATCACTGAAACAAAAGCTGTTCAAAAGAAACAGGGCATGCAGACAACTGTTATGATAATCGCATTAATCATTATTGCGCTTGCAGGGGCAGTTTATTATTTATGGCTTCCTGATGAAGGATATGTTCCCGGCAAAGGGTATTTCAAGAAAAACCCGATTCCTCAACTGGTGCGCATTAAAGATGCATTATATTTAATGATGCATAAATCTGCCAGAAGCCCTGCCAATATGGTAAAAGAGATGATGAATGAAGATAAACAGGATACCAAACTATTCAAGCTTAAAGAGCAGCCGTATAATTACAGTTCAAAAAATGATGGCTCGGCATTTAGCCTTAGTAAAATGTCCCAGAATCTGGTAGACCAGTTCAAAGAACATAAACAGCAGACAAACGGAAAGCCAAACTATGATTTCCATAAAAAGCAAAGATGGTCTAATGATTGACAAAAATCAGGTTGTTGCTATCGCCGGATTGCTGATTTTCGGAGCAGCTGCAGTATATCTATTCCAGCTTTCCGGAATAACTGCGGGATTTCTGGATAATGTTCTTTCAAAGACATTTGACAGCGCGCTGACACAAACAAATCTTATCAGCATAAACTATCTTCTGGCCGGAATTTTCGCGCTATCCCTTTCATTCGTATTTGTCGGGATATACGCCCTGATTACGAATAAAATGGACTTGATACTTGTGCTTGCAAGCTCCCTTATGATTCCATTTTCGCTTCTTTTCCTTGGGATGTCGCTCACAGGAGGCCTTTTTGGATTGGGATTATTCCTGTCGATGATACTTATGCAATATCTTCCGATAGATGATGCAAAAGCTTACAAGGAATTGCGGCCTGCAAGAATCATACGCGGAGCTGTCGGAAGCGGCATTCTTGTAACAAGCCTGCTTGTTGCGCTATCAGTATTTTTCGTCGTATCCGGAAGCGTTTCGTATGCGGAAAATGGAATGAATGCTATTGTTGATACCATGATTAAAATGACTGTTGACCAAAAGACACTTGCCACTGTTGAACAGGTACCGGGCGGCACAGATATGCTGAAAAGTCAGCTGGAATCTTCGGGAGTAATTTTGATAATTAAATCATACTATCCGCAGCTAAGTGCGGTAACAGCATTTTCTTTAATACAGATAATCGGCGTATTTGTGGCGCCGATAGCGGGAATTTTCGCCTGGATAATGTGGAAAATAAATAAAATTGCCTAAAATTCGTGCAATCCGTTAACGAACCGGCAATTTTCTATCTTTTTCGATTTTGTCGCAGCAAAGCTGCGGGGTATTAAACCCAAAATCGAAAAATAAATGAAAGCGGAACCGGTACAACTGCCTCAGCCTAGAACTACATTTCCGCGTTCTTCCTGATGCTTTCAATTATTTTTGTAATATCGCCGCTTGCTTTCCAGAATGTTATAGAAACTTCTTTTGAATGGTTTGAATGGATATGAAATTTATTCGGCGGGATATCTATCGATTCGCCTTCTTTTAGAACAAAATCCTTTAATGAGCCATCATCCTCAAACAATCTCATTATGCACGTTCCTTTAAGCTGGAATAATGACTCAGGAACCGGCCTGTTGTGTTTGGGCAACTCCTGCCCGGGATTTATGTGGAGCGTTCCGACACTAATTGTTTTATCAGAAAATGCAATCATTATCCGTCCTTGAAGCAGGTTGTATTTTTCAAAACTCACTCAACCACTTCTATTTTTCCGCCCCTTCCGACATTGAGCTGCATGTTTTTATTCCAGACAGTTATATATCCGCCTGTCAGCTTGATTTTTTTGGCTTCTTTGAGAACTTTTATCTGGTCTTCCCATACGCTGAGGTTCATCCTTCCGCTGTCGTCTTCAAGAACTGCAGTAGCAACCTGCTTTGGCCCGAATCGCGTGTTTACGGTTCTCGGGTCCTGAACTTCAATAACAGTCGCTTCGACCTCAATCTCTTTAGAATCTGCTGTTAAATCGCTGATTTTGTCTACCATTTTTAATCATTCCTCATATGTAAGACCAAAGCCCAAATTAGCGGGTTTTAATCGTTCCTTTTACCTGTATTGCAAGCGAAAGGATATTATCATTTTAAGAGTAAAACTTTATAAATTGAGAAATCAATACCTTTAAAAACCTTACTGATATATGATATAGAGATGATTAAATGACCGATGCAACAGAAGATATGCAGCAAATTGAAAGACAGGACCTCTTAGTTCCACTTGAAAATTATCTTTCAGCAGGAATTCATATTGGCATGACACAAAGAACAAAGGCAATGTCAAAATACATCTACAAGGTGCGAAGCGACAGGCTCGCATTTATCGATGTAAGAAAAATCGATGAGCAGATAGAACTTGCTGCAAAAATGCTTTCAAAGTACAGCCCGGAGGACATAATCGTTGTCAGCAGAAAGAAAATAGGCCACAAATCAATACAATTGATGTCAAAATCCCTTGGCACAAGAGCAGTTCCGAGCAGGTTTATGCCGGGAACTCTTACAAACCCGTATCAAAAGGGATACATTGAGCCGAAAATAATGCTGGTTTCAGATCCTTTCGCAGACAAGCAGGCGGTAAAAGAAGCGTTCAACGCAAACATCCCGATAATCGCTCTCTGCGACACATATAGCAGCACACAGTTCATCGATCTTGTAGTTCCTCTTAACAACAAAGGGCGCAGGTCGGTTGCTTTGTTATACTGGATTCTAACGCGCGAAATACTCAAGCTGCAGGGAAAAATAAAAGGCGATGCCGAATTCAAATACACTATAGATGATTTCGAAATGCCTCCTGAAGCTGAAAATGAGTCGTTCGAAGAAGGCACAGACAGTGAAGAGGAATAAAACTTATATATAAACAATCCTCTTAATTGTATGTACGTGATAAACCGATGTCCGAACTGATTTCGTTCTTAGTGTCATACATTTCCAATCCGTGGATCATTGTAGCCCTTCTTGGATTTCTCCCGTTTACTGAGGTGCGCATAGCGACTCTTTACGGCATAATTGCCGGGCTCAATCATTTTGACCTGTTCCTTGTTGCAGCATCCGCAAATATTCTGGAGGCGGCCGCATTATTCCTGCTTGTCGGAAATGAGCATGTCTTAGGTTACATGCACCGCGTTGTCGGCAATAAGATTGAAGATAAAATCAAAGAAAACAAGGCCAGGTTTGAAAAATACGAAGAGCTTGGGCTGATTTTTCTTGTTGCAACCCCGATTCCCGGAACAGGCGCAACATTAGGTGTGCTTGCGGCAAATTTACTTAAGCTTGACAAAAAGTGGTCTTTCGCTTCAATATGCATGGGAATTATGATATCCTCGGCAATTGTCCTGCTTGCGGCGAATTTTTTTATAATGCTTTTTGGGCGTTTTTTAAACTAAGGTTCTTTTTATTATTCTGAAGCTTGTTCCAAACACGTTGCAGAACATCAATGCCGCCACTAAACCCAAGCCTTAAAAAGAATCGCTCCAAATGATGCTTATGCTTCCGGAACTTCCGATAACTCTATATCTGAACGGATATTCACCGGCTCTTTTGAATGCCGCGTACTATGTGAGCCAATCACTCTATCTGATGCTGCTTATTTCAGTAATCCTTGCCCTGAAAAAGGGCGGCCTGAAAAAAGGGCTGTATACGTTCTCGGCGCTCAGCATAATTTTTGTAATAAGCACTGCGCTGAAAATGATTTTCAACGTCGCGCGGCCGAATGATTCGGGCCTCATTCTTCCGGACAAAGAGACTGATGCAAGCTTTCCAAGCACGCACGCATCCACAAGCTTCGGAGCAGCCACGATTTCTGCCAAAAACATCATGTATGTGTGGGCTGCACTCATTTCCGTCAGCAGGGTGATTCTTGGAGTGCATTACCTCAGCGACATCATTGCAGGCGCATTTATTGGCTATGCAATCGGAAATGCCGCGGTAATTTATGAAAAAATCATATTCGATACATTCTTCAGTAAAGAGCACCTTTTTGAGACCCGGCGCAAAGTCGTTCACGGGCTTCTTGGAATACCCGTCTCACTGTTTGTATTTTTCGCGCCAAGGCCTTTTGCAATTTATTTCAGCGTCGCATTGATTGTTTTTCTTATAGCCCTGTCCGCAATCATAAAAAGCGGAAGATACGTGCCGCTCTTAAGCGGAATACTTGCGATTTTCGAGCGGAAAAAAGACATGGCGGAATTCCCGCTCAAAGGCACAATATATTTTCTCATCGGCTCGTTCATCACGATGATGCTGTTTGAAAAAACAATAGCTTCCGCAGCAATAATAATCCTTGCACTCGGCGACTGCTTATCGACTCTTGTGGGAAAGCCTTTCGGGATAACAAAGCACCCGCATAATGGCAAAAAGTCGGTCGAAGGCTCTGTTGCAGGATTTATCGCGGCTTTTACAGGCGCGCTTTTCCTGGTCTCGCCAAAGGTTGCGCTGGTTGGCGCGTTTGCAGGGATGTTTATAGAATCTCTTGACATCAGAATTTTCGGAATTGATGTTGATGACAATTTCTCAATGCCAATCATTGCAGGCGCTGTGATGACTCTCTTGATGGTATAGGCCATTTCGTGGCGGACAGGAGCGATTACGCACAACTCGGTGGGTTTACGAAGTTTTTCTGAAAGAAAAATTTGGGTGTGGTGCCGAAGGCACGGAGCCGTAAACCGCTTTTTATACCCCCTCGTCAATTTCACCAAAGAGTTCGACGAGCGAAGTGAGGGAGAGTTGCTGGCGGGGCGCGGTTTAAAATCACTTACTCAAGTTGCTGTGACGCGGGAAAGGATTCACGCTCAAGTTTTTTATAAATTTGTTCGCTTGATTCTCTCAAATCCATTGCTGCAAAGACATATGGTGTCTCGCCAAGTGCCCGAGCTATTGGAGCATCACCATTTTGGTCTATAAAGACGATATGGTTTGGAAAATTGTCTGCTCTATATAGCTCTCTTGCTTCTACACCAGTAAAAGCATTTCCTATCTTAATACTCTCTACTTTATCATTAAACACCATTTACATCACCTAATCACCGTTCGGTTACAAAGATTTATAAACCCGCGTCCGCCGTCGCCCCATCCTCATCCCACATAATCCCGTTCCACCAATGCCTTAATTCTTTTCGCTTTCTCCTCGCCGATTCCTTCAACCTTCTGAAGGCTTTCTTCGCTTGCGTTGACTATGCGCTTTATTGTCCTGAATTTTGAAAGCAGCCGCTTTGCAAGCGCGATATTTATCGACGGGAATCCCGAAACAAGCACTTCCTGCTCCACATTTTCTGTCATCGCGTGCTTTGCGCCTTTATGCTGGACGCTTCTGTCAAGAGTGAGCTGCTCACGCTTTGCAAGCCCTGCAATCACTTCCGCAGTTTCCTGCGCGGATTTTGTCCAGATAATCGGGATGCGAAAATCGATAAAAACCGAATTAATTGCGCCGCGTATCGCATTCGGATGGATGTTCCGGCTGCTGTAAAGATTCTCGCCCTCAATCACCAGAACAGGCCTTGAAAAATTCGAAGAAAGCTCCTTCAATTGCGCAAAAAGCCTGCCGTCAATTATGGACTCAAGAAAATCAGGAACTGTTTTTCGCTCGACGCCTACCCGGTCGGAAATCAGAAAGTCACCGACTTCAAGCTGCTTGGTGATGACTTCAACATCCATATCAACAAGCTCTTTCAATAGTTTTGTTTCGCGGATGTCTGTAAAAATGACTGCCTTCTGCTCTTTTTTCGGCGTCGCTGCTGCGTTTGGAAGCGGTACATCTGATGCTTCTGAGGCGCCGGCAAACGCGCCAAGCGATAATTGTCCCTTGGTTTGTTCATCACCGGAAATCTCGATGCCTTCGCTTTTTTCTGCAACGCCGTTATCGGCCTTTACAACAATGCCGCCAGCATCTTTCATTCCCTGCAGGATGGAGCGCATTTTCTTTTCGCGGCTTTTCGCAACCCACGTATATGCCTGATCCATCGTCCCTTTTGCAATCAAAACATAAACCTCGCCGGCTTTCATCCTGCCTGTTCTTCCGCGGCGCTGGATATTCCTTATTTCTGATGGCACTGCTTCGTAGAAAACAATCAGGTCAACCTGCGGAATGTCCAGGCCCTCTTCGCCTATTGATGTTGAAACAAGCGTATTGTACATCCCGTCCCTGAAATTCTGAAGCGTCTGGAGCTGTTTTTTCTGGGTATTGCCGTTGCGCTGGCCGATAAATTTCACAGGCTTTATTTTATCGGATGCGATTTTGTCGATTATCTTTTCAACAGTGCTCACATACTGCGAAAAAATAATGGCTTTTTTGCCCGGATTGCCCGAAGATTCTGCAGAGCCTGAATCTGAGTTCCCAATCTTTTCTTCAATAAGGCCTTTTAATGCCTCAAGTTTCGGGTGCTCCAGGTTATGGTCTTTGGCCCAGTCAAGAATCTGCATTGCTGTCTTGAAGTCTTCATCGGCAAGAATCGACTGCACTGATTTTGTTTTTGTGTCGGCGCGAATTTTAGCAACGTACTCGCGAAGCTGGGGAAGCCCCTGTGTCTGCAAAAGCTCGATGCAATAATTGAGTTTTATTGCAGCAGAGCATGCTGAAATCGCCTGGTATAGCTGCGGGTCGTGAGTCTCCTGTGCCTTTCGCATTATCTCACCCTGAGCCGCAAGAAGAATTCCTTTTCCCGGCCGCTTTCCGTAGACAAGATTCAGCTTTCGCAGATAATCGATGCGCTTTTCAAACGCCGTCTCAATCCGGTTTTTTATTCGCGCAAAATCCTCCGGCAGGTCAATCTCAAGCTTGTTGATTTTGATTTCATGGACATACTGCGAAACATCGCGGTCTGTCTCTGTGCGCACCTCGACATTTTCGATAAAAAGATTTCCGCAGATGCTGCCGATTTTTTCCGCACTGCCTCCGGGCGATGCAGTAAGGCCGAGAATCAGGGGATTTTTCGCGCGTTCCGTATATTTTCTTGCGATGAAATTATACGCGTAGTCGCCGGTTGTCCTGTGCGCCTCGTCAAAAACAATAAGCGAGAATGAATCAAGGTCAACCGAATCAGTAATTATGTCGTTCTGGACAACTTGCGGGGTTGCGAAAATCACGGGCGCGGATGTCCATAAAGCTTTGCGTTCTTCCGGCGTATGCGCGCCGGTTATGGTCTGGAATCCCGATGCAATAAGGACTTTTTCAAAGCTTTTCTTGTGCTGGTCGACAAGCGGCTTTGTCGGTGCAAGGATTAAGACGCGGGAGTCCTGGAACGCCTGGAGCCGCATCGCTGCGACGCCTATCGCAATCATTGTTTTTCCGATTCCGGTCGGAAGAACCACAAGTGAATTTTTGCGGGACGCGCTGGCGATTATTGTCTCCTGGTAGAGCCTGCGCTCTGCGATATTTTCCTTTATGAGCGGGTGGGTGAGGAATTGCTTGCCATTATCAGGCGTCAAATTATCAGGCATGGATTTTTCTTAGGATTTTAGGTTTATATTGTGGTGCCTTAAGGGTTGCCGATAGAGCTGTTTTTGCCAAGATCACAGAATTTAAATTTTTGAAGATTATCAGCGATTATGGGAAACAAACGATATTATATAGATGATCTTACATGGCTCGCTGACTGGGGCCCGAACGGCCATTATTACAATGATATCAGAGGGCATGACAAAGAAACAGGAAAACGATTAGGCGAGTGGCCAAAGGGGCGGGAAATACGGGTTTACAGAGAGCGCACTATCGACAGGCAATGTGTCGATGCGGTGATTTCGGGCATTTCCGAATCAATCGATGACATAGGGCTGAATCTTGATATCGTTGATTGCGACATAAATCCGTTGGTTTCATCAATCTTGAGGTCCGTGACCGTTTACTGTCCGGAAACAAAACGAAATGGGACAAAATACCCCGCGCATTTAGAGCTTCACAACGCGTATTATACTACCCTGCTTGGCGATCTTCTGTTCGCAGGAGCCTATGAATTCCTGAGAGACGAGACCAACGGCGGAAAAACACATGCAGTCGTAGTTATAACAGACAAGGCGCTGGACGGCGACAGGCATGCAGGTATAGACGGAGAGGCGGGATTTGACAAAGGATATTTGATTATGTCGATACCCAGCCCATTCAAAACAAGATATAGGCAAATTAAAAAAGTGGGAAAGCACGAAGCGATGCACTTGCTCGGTTTTTACGAACATCACGGCGATGTAGAAGTCGAAGGGTTTCCGGCTCCGGCAAATTGCATAACCGACGTGCCCATCCACACCAACAAGCTATGCGAAAGGGACAAAATGGCGATAAGATACTTCTGGAAAGTTCTGGAAAAAGAATTCGGCATGAAATTCTTAAATTAATCAGCGGCTGGCAGACATCTATAAATCCCTTCTCGCACAAAAATAATGCATGGCATCGCCAGCACCGCAGAAACCGGGAAAAACACAAGCCAACGAGCCGCGCGCCCACCCCACAGTATTTATTCTCGCAGTCATTTCTGCGCTTGCGCTCCTGTATCCGTTTATTGTGCCGATTATACTTGCAATAATAACTGCATACGTCCTTCGGCCGATAGTGAAGCGGCTTGAAGTCCATACGCGTTCTTATCACCTTGCGCTTGCTCTCATTGTCGCAATCATTGCAGTGCCGATAGTTGCGGGCATAGCGTATCTTTCCGCAAATTCCGCGCTTCTTTCAAAAGACATAACTGAGATGGGAAACGCCTTAAAGACCGCGGTCTCGGCGATTTCAGATGCAATTGCGGCAAGCGGATTCGGCGCCTCTGCGGAGTACGTTCTCAGCACAAAAACAATAATGTCAAAAATAACTGCGTTTGCAATAGGAATTGCCGCAGACCTTTTGAAAAATGCACCGTTTTATTTTATCGATTTCATCATCTACGCATACGCATCATATCACTTCATGATTAACGGACAAAAAATCATAGGATTCATAAAAAGATACGGCGCGACACTTACAAAAGATGATGCTCATTTCCTTTCAAGCATTCTGCAGGGCATCAAAAAGAGCTTTGATGTGCTTTTCCTTTCATATATCACGATGTCTTTGATACTGACGGTCGTCTCTTACATAGGCTATTTAATTTTCGGCGTCCAGCACGCGTTTGTTCTCGCGCTGCTGACAGGAATTTTCGGATTTTTGCCCCTGTTTGGAGTGTGGATGGTCTATATTCCGATTGCTGCGTATATGTATTATCTAGGCAACACAATTGCTGCTTTAGGCGTACTGATTTTCGGCATATCTGTTCTTACAATATTCATCCCATTTGTTCTCCAGCCATATCTCGGGGCGAGAAAATCAGGCGTCAGCGCCCTGACAATACTTCTTGGATTCTTCTCGGGACCGGTGATTTTCGGAGCAAAAGGGCTCCTGCTTGGGCCGATACTTTTTGTGCTTATCGAAACAATTATTGTCGAATACATGCGATACCGGATTGAAAACGCAAAAACGGCAAAAATTAACCATCTATAGCCCAAACTAAAGAATATAAGCTTTTTTTACACATTAAACAATACAAATGTCATTTACCTTGGTGCACAACATGAAAATCATCTCTTTAATATTCCAAGCTTTTCATTTTTTTAGATAATGTGGTGAACAAAAATGAAAATTCTTATAACCGACCTTGAAAACGTCCTGACAAACGATGCAGGCCTTGAAAGCGATGCGATGGATTTTCTAACCGGGGCGCATGAAAAATTCTTCATCGTGATTCTTACAAACCGCCCTGCAAAAGAAACGCAGGACCGATTGAAATCCCTCGGTGTAATGCAGCATATTGATTTTGTCATATCGGCAGGCGATTATGAAATGGCAAAGCCGGATTCAAGGATGATAAACGTCCTTTTAGCCATACTCAATGCAGAATCAAAAAAGTTCGGAAAAAGCGATCTCATATTGATAGGCGACAAGCCGGACCGCGACATAAAGCTTGCGAACAACGCGGGAGTGCAGTCAATACGCGTCAGGCGCGGAAAATACGCATCACAAGAGCCGGAATATTCTGATGAAGTTGCCAAAATCGAAGTAAAAAGCCTTCTGGATCTGGAGCCGGTCCTTGGAATAAGCGCGAAAAAAGAAGAGGTTTCACCTGAGAAAAGGGCGCGAAAAAAGGTACAGCTCAAAAAAAGTTCCAAATAATTCTTCCGGGAACTGCTTCGCCGCACCGTTTAAAGTATAAATATACGGGGAACCAATAGTATTCATGGGATTTCTTGATTCTCTTTTCGGAAGTAAAAAACCAAAAGAAACTGCTTTGCTTCGGACCGAAATAGAACATATGCGGTCTGAATTTCTTAAGAACAGCATGGATGCAAAAAGCGACATAAACCAGATAATCACAGTTCTTGCAGAACTTGACCAGGAAATACGGGGTATCCGGGAGTATGTAAGGTCTGAACGGGACTCCGAGGACCCGCCAGAATCCATTTCAAAAGCAATAAATAATCTTGGCGCGCTCAGCTCAAAAAATGAAATGGCAATTGATGCGCTTAAGAACAAGGCCGCTGATTTTGAAAAAATGGCCGCAACTCTCAAAATGATGGGCAAGCTTTCAATACGCAACTACGACGGCCTGAAAGCGATTGACTCAAAAGTCAAAAAAATCGACGCGATTGAGAAAAACCTGCTCGAGCACATAAAATCAACGCCTGAAGCGGTTGTCTCAAAAGATGATTATTTCGAAGAGATGAAGAGCCTTAAAAAACGGCTTGATGCATTGGAAAACAGCAGCGCTTTTTCAGCCCCCCAGATAGAAGAAAAGATTCTTATCAATCCTGAAAAAAAGAGACAGAAAAAATAATAAGTTCAGAGTTGAGCCCATAGCTATTGTGAATGGCTCAAAATCGCTCCGTGCTGAAGCACTGAGTTTTTCAGCGAAGCTGAAAAAGCTTCGAGCGAAGCGAGATGACTTCAAATATTCAAAGTGATTTAATGAATGAAAGGCCTGCATCTCGAAACTATCGTGGCGGAACTCATAAAAAAGGCCAGTTCTTTGTTATAAGCTCAGTCATTATATTGCTGGTTCTTTACAGCATTGTGCAGGCCCTGAATTCAAACTGGCAGACTGATGTTTCGGATGTGCAGGGAAACGACGCTGCCGAGGTATTAGAAAATATTGAATATGGCATAAATAGGACAATGAACATGTCTGATGAATCAAATATCCAAGATCATCTGGAGACATTTATTCTTGTGGAACAAAGGGCATTGGGAGAAACATATACTCTGGGTTCGGTTTTCGACATAACCTACCCCAATGTGACTGCGAATGTGACCCTTTCATCAGATACGTTCTATGCAAATAAGATGATGCGATTCAGAAGATGATACAATTTTAATCTATTTATTGGCTTCTTGACAATGAAATATGTGAGAATAAGAAAGGCAAAGCATAGGGACATAACAGACTGTGCCAGCCTTAAAACATCCAATAACAAAAAAATTTCAAAAGAAAAGGAACTGCTGACTAAAAAGACTCTTCATAAATATTTGAATGATGAGTGCACCACAATACTTGTTGCCGAGGACGAAAGCGGTATTGTTGGCTATATCGTTTATCATTTTGACGAGTGGAATAACTCGATACATATCGACCAGCTCTATGTCAGATTAGATAAACAGCGCCAGGGCATTGGCTCAAAAATTCTTAATGATGTAATTACGCGCGCAAAAAAACAAAAAATCAGAATCATATTCCTTGAAACCGCCAAAACCGGCGGCGCGATAAAATTCTACGAAAAGAACGGATTTTCGTATGCAGGGCACATAGATGGAATGTATGACGAAGAGAACGGAGATGCGGTAGTGATGAACCGCAAATGTGATTAATAAACCGTTTTTATTCCAAAGAATTTGGTGAATGCTTTTCGGGAAGGGTACACTAAATCATCACGGCCAGAACCAATATCACATACCATAGTACAAGTCCTATTAGAGAAGCTGTTTTTGCACTCTTCTTTGCACTCAGGAACTCAAGCGAGGGCTTTTGGCCTTTCGGGGCAAACTTCTCCATTTTTGGCAATATCCTAAATGTCAGGTTAAGCCCGTTCAGAATTAGGAACGCAACAGCAATATGCTTTGTTTCCAGAACCGACGAATTAATCGGATCAGTGATTGATTGAGTAAGGATAATTCCTGAAGTAACGAGAAGTGTTATTGCGATCCATATGAGCTTCGAGATGGCCGGCATAACTTTCATAAGATGCTGTGCGCTTTCAAGATTCTTGTCTGCATGTGCCATGATTATTGTGCCAATGGTTGCGCCACCGACGCCCCATGCAACACCCACGTCATGCGTCAACTTCATTATCGCCAAAAGATCCATAACTATTATTGGAATCGTATATTTATAATTTTGTTCTAATGCGGAGAAAATGTCACCAAATTTCAAAATAATATTATCTCGATTTTTTGAAGATAAACCAATATTGTCAATAATGAGCCGTAACTGAGATAGTTTAGCTCAATATCCAATCGGAAGAAAAAACATATATCCCGCTGGCCGGAATTGAACCGGCAACATCACGGTAGCTGAAACTTCCTGTTTCTCATGTATGAGTACAGGCTAAACCGGAAAACCGAAAGGTTCTCCTTCTACAGCCGTGCACTCTACCGGGTTGAGTTACAGCGGGATTATATTAGGTCACACTGAACAGGTGCGTTGCAAAGCAACGCGCCCTAAGCGCCAGCCGATTATGCGGCTGATTCAGAATAACATTATCAAGAAGGTATATAAATGTTGCGGTGTGTCAGATTTGCATGTATGATTATACAAATGATTTGATATTAAGGCTCGAATCCGCGAACAATGGAACTGCGGTTTATCATCTTATTGATTTTGGTGTGCGGCCGGAAAAATTATTGCTAAAAGACCGGTATCTTGAAAATTATATGAGATTTGACAATGAAGCCGAGAATTTCCAGCGAATATACCGAAGAATACTGGAAGACCATGATACTTCAAAAGGAACTGTCTTTCTTAGCAAAGAAGGCTCGCGACGACAGATAGAAAACCTTTCCATTCCTGATAAGGAGTTCACATTATCTGAAATTTACGACCATGCTTGGAGAGTACGGCCTAAAGACTGGAAATTAGATGATGGCAGAACATTTTGGAAATGGCGGCAGGACCAGCCAAATAAAGAACAAATTGAAGAGCAAATAAGAGAATTACTGTCTAATTCTTGAGATACTCCGATTGTCGAACATTTTGATTCAATATAGATTAGATTTATATGGCGGATGCATCAACATTGAAAAGGTGATATCTATGAAACCAAAAAATATATACATCGCATTTGCCCTTGCTTTGTTTGTTATGGCGGGGATAGTGTCTGCAACACCGAGTCCAAACGGACCGGGACAACCGGGAGCGCCGGGTACGACATGCGACCAATACCATGCTACGCCGGGACATTCAGCGAATTCGAATTCCCCGTTTAACCCGAACGGCAATGCCGGTCTTCACTATGCAGGCAATCCGGGAACGCCATCCCTGGAACATTCCAATAGCATACACGCGGTATCGCAGTATGATATTGCATGCTTCCAGCTATCAGTACATTAGAAAATAAAGAAAATTGCTAACAACAGCAATTTTCTATCTTTTTCAGCGAAGCTGAAAAATTAAAGGAGAACCCTGCGCAATAAAAGCAGGGTTCTTACATTCTTATATGAACTCAATTCCCAGATCCTTCTCAATTCCGTCTTTGAGTTCCGGTGCTGCTGCATGGTGCCCTGTTTCCGGAGGAAGCCCTACTGTGTAGTTCTTTACGCCGGTCACTATCAGAAGCACTCTGATCATATCACCAAGCTCTCTTTGTATCATTGCTCCCCAGATGACTTTTGCGTCCGGAGCAAGATGTGTTGTGACAGAAGTAACTATCTCTTTTGCTTCCTTGAGTGTCAGGTCCATACCGCCGGTGACATTGATCAATGCGCCTGTTGCGCCTTCGATATCCATGTCAAGAAGAGGGTTTGTGAGCGCTTTGTGCACTGCTTCGTATCCTCTGTTCTCTGTGTCTGACTCGCCCATTCCGACCATTGCAACTCCGCCGTTGCCCATTATGGCTTTTACGTCTGCGAAGTCCAGGTTTATCAATCCGGGCTTTGTGATGAGCTCTGTTATGCCTTTGACAGCATTCACAAGAATCTCGTCAGCCACTTTGAAGGCAGTGTTTATGGAAACGTCTGGAACGATTTCGATAAGCTTCTCGTTCGGTATGACTATCAATGTATCGACAAGCTCTTCCATCTTCTCAAGGCCCATTCTTGCATTTGACATCCTGTGGCTTCCTTCCATGTGGAAAGGCAATGTCACAATACCTACAGTCAATGCATTCTCCTTTCTTGCAACCTCGGCAACAACCGGAGCAGAACCTGTTCCGGTTCCTCCGCCAAGACCGCATGTAATGAATATGAGGTCTCCGCCCTGCAATACTTGCTTTATTTCATCCTTTGACTCTTTTGCAGCAGCTTCCCCTACTTTAGGATTTGCTCCTGCTCCAAGGCCTTCGGTAATTTCTTTTCCGATAAGGATTTTTTCATCAGCGTCTGTATAAAGGAGGTCCTGAGCATCTGTGTTTATTGCAATCACTTTAGCTCCGTCTATGCCAACCTGCATCAAACGAGAAAGTGTGTTGTTTCCGGCACCGCCGCAACCTACAATAAATACGCTTGCTTTCTTCTTTTTAAGAAGTTCCTGAAGATCAGCATCTTTTGCGTGCTTCCTTTGGGGAAGTGCTTCTTTCGTACCGTTTCCGGCGCCTTCCTGTTTTTTTACGACGCTTCTGATTAGTTCATCCATAGCATTACCCTGCTCCTCTTTCATATGTTAAAATATGGCGCGAATATTTAAATACCTAACGAACATGCAATTATTTTGATTCCTGGAACTTTTCAACAAAACTCACTTCTTTTATGCCCGGAACATGCTTTATTATCTCGTCAGAGATCTTTTTCTTTCCGTTCTGCGCAAGCTCAAAAGCGTCCGGAAGGTCTATTTTGACAATTCCTTTTGCCGGATCGATTGAAACCGACTTTGCTGCAGCATTCGAATAATATGTGAATAATGCCGAAACTTTTTCTTCGGGCTTTTCAACGATTCTGTTAAGGACCACTTCATACTCGAGAGCTTTTCCTGCAAGCGGGTGATTGAAATCCACCTTAACCCTGCCGCTTGAAACGGATACCACGCGCCCCCGAAGGTCATTTGCAAGTGTTATGAATTGTCCCGGCTGCGGATTCATATTCTGCTTTATGAAATTATTCAGAGGAATTATCTTTACAAAATCCGGAGAACGGTCTCCAAAAGCTTCACTGGGCTCGAGAACAATTGTCTTTTTCTCGCCAACGTCCATCTCCTTGATTTTGCTGTCAAGGCTTGCAAGTATCTGCATATTGCCAAGAATTATCGTTATCGGCCCGTAGTTTACATTCGGATTATATATCTTTTTTTCCTTTGCAATTTTTTCGTAAGTCAGGTCAAAAATTTCTCCGCTTTCTTTTATCTTTCCAATGTATTCGATTTGGACAAATGTGCCGTTTTCCATAAGAATCCGTTGAATAGTGTTCGCTATACAAGTTTTTAAGTTTATCGACGCATGCCGACGTTCGCCGATTTTCATTGAAAAATACCGTAAATTTATAGAAAAGCATTATAGATTTATACCTGATGGGGCAATACTAATAGTATGACTACGCAGTATTTCACAGGCATCAAGTCCGGCTTGCTCGCAGGCATCATAACAAGCATCATTTTCTCAATAATGATTTCGACCCTGATTTATTCAACAATGACAAACGCTCCCGAAAATACGGAAAATGCGCGTATAGACAATAATGCAATCGCGAATTTTTTCGGATTCGGCAACAATTTCGGAAATATTTCAATTAAAGATTCGATAATCAATGAAGTTGTTTTAATAATGGCTTCTGGAGTGGCCAGCGGAATACTTTTGGGCATTGCAACCGCCGCAGTTATGTCAATAACGCGAAAAAACCCTTCTTTTTCAGCATCTTTGCTGATAATTATCACCCTGATTGCATATTATTCGCAAACATATGGAAAACTGGATGGCGTCATCAGTTATGCAACGCTGTCTTCCGACATCACGAATGATGTTAAATTTTTGATGGTCATGATTTATCTGATTCCGCCACTAGTGTATTCTGCATTCGAAGGGATGCTGCTGACTTATTTTTGGGGAATATTTACTGTTGTGACTATCATGCCGGCGGCTAAAATTCTAAAAGAACGCCCGATTCAAACAAACATTGCCAAAAATGCTGTCGCGCCTGTTGTGCCTGTCCCGCCCCCGCCAAAACCGCCGCAGATACAGACTGCTCCAAAGCCGGTTCTGCAAAGAACTATTCCGGATGACTTGAAAAAGTATATTTTCCAATGCATCGATAAAGGAATCTCAATCGAAGATATAAAATCGATGTTCCAGGGATATGGGTATGACCCAAAAGCAGTTGATGCAGTAATTGAAGAGAGGGATCCGGTAAGAATCTAAGCGGGTATTAATTCAAAATCGAAAAATGAAACTTTTTAATGTTCTTTTAAGTATGATTAGTATGAGAAAAATAATGATGACTCCTGCAAAATCCATTCTTGTGGGTGAGCTGCCCGAAGGATGCAAACTTTGCATCACCGGAGAAAAACTTGTGCTTTTTGTTTCAGGATTATGCCCGCGCGACTGCTTCTACTGCACGCTGTCGGGCAAAAGAAAAGATGTCGATTCCGCGTGGGCAAACGAGCAGCCGATAAATTGCGATGAAGATGTGCTGAAAGAGGCAAGGCTCTGCCAGGCAAGAGGTGCCGGAATCACAGGGGGCGAACCGCTTTTACCCGCAACCATCAGGAAAACGCTGCATTATATCGCGCTTCTGAAAAAGACATTTGACAAAGAGTTTCATATACATCTTTATACTTCAGGAATTGGAATGTCCGAACCGGTTCTTACGCAGCTCGAAGATGCAGGGCTTGATGAAATCAGATTTCATTTGGACATAGAAAAAGAAAACACCTGGAGCATCCTCGAACCTGCACTCGCGCATAAATTCGATGTCGGCGTTGAAATACCCTGCATACCGGGAACACTTGAAATTCTAAAGAAGATGGTGCTGTTTCTTGACAGCAGGGATGTCAAATTCATTAATCTTAATGAGTTCGAATTCTCGGAACATCAATACGAGGCAATGCAAAAGAGCGGGTTTATCATTGCAGACGGAGCTCTCAGGCAGGCAAAGGGAAGCAGAGAACTTGCGCAAAAAATACTTTCATTTGCGGCAAATAATTGCAAAAACTTAAGCGTGCATTTCTGCCCGTCGATGCTTAAGGATGTGTATCAATATACGAATAGAATAAAGAGGCGCGCAAAAAGCATAAAAAAGCCGTTTGAAACCATAACCGAAGAAGGCCTCCTGAAAAAAGGCGTAGTGTTTGCAGACATTAAAGAACTTGATTTTCTTCCCAAATCAGAAATGTTCGAGCGGACTGAAATGAACCGCATTGAAACGTCGGAGAAAAACGCGCGTATCGCAGCAAAAAAAGGATTCAAAGCAGCGATTGTTCTTGAGCTTCCGACTGCAGAAGGATTCGATATCGAGCTTGAGCCGCTTGACGCTAAAGCAAAAAAGTCGCAGCAATAATTGCCATTAAAAAATAAGCGTGCCAGCCGAATTCCGGAGTTTCTGTGAGGAGCCCTTCTTTGCCATACGATATGCTGATGGCCCGGGTATTTGTAACTAATACGCCGGTCACTGCAGAGCGAACACGGACAGTTAATGTGTTGCCTGTGACCTGGCCGCCGAAAATAGTTATCCCGATATTTGCCGACTTCTTCGGACCTACTTTAATTGACGTACTGGCCTTTTCGCTATCGTAACGATGTCCGTTAAACCAGGTCCAATAGGATATCGGAGCGACAATAGAATAATCCAATAAATACGTATCAGTTTCAGTAAGCGTATTTGTTATATTTATCAAAACCATATTTTCTTCGCCGACACGCACATTTAATGGAATTGAATTATCATTAATTACTGCCGTAAAAGCTGAAACTTGCGTATATGAGATGCCGATAAGAAACGCTGAAAAAATCAGGAAAAACATCTTTTGCATGAAAAGTATTGTATCCGAACGTATATATCTGCATTGCTGCCGGGATCAGCATTTAATTCGGCTTAATTAACTTACTCTAAAGCATTTTTCAATGAAATCATAAAAGATGCAATCCGCTTCTTTTTGTTTGGAATGCTTGCGCCGGCTGCCTGTATATGCCCGCCTCCTGAAGAATCAGGAATTCCTTTTGCCGCGCGAATCATCAAATCATTCATCGAAACATGCCCGGTCTGATTTCTTGCGCCGATGCTTGCGATTTTTCCTTTCTTTTGCAGGACTATGCAGGTCATTTCAGGATAGAAATCGCGCGAAAGCCGGTTCACAAGCTCAGACTTAATATTATACTTCGGCGAGATTTCGTAAATCAAAAGGTTTTTTTCCGGATAAAATTGCGCGAGCTCTTCCCGTTTTTTGATAAACTGTGCAATCTCGCCTTCAATTTTTTCTTCATAGTCCAGCAGTTTGCTTCCAAGAACTTCTTTTATTGATTTCGCCCTGTAAAATTCGTCAAACGCTTTCATCGGACCATCCTTTTCGTCAAACGAACGGGCATAGACAATAAGCGCGCCTGCTTTTGAAATATGGCCGTTGAGAAGCCCGTTTTTTTCAAGAGTTTCTGAGATAAACTCCGGCCACTCGTTCTCAGCCATGTCGCCGTATATACCGATAATTGCAAGCCATGCCAAATCGGAAATTTTTGCGTAGCGCGAAAATATGTCGTAGACGAGCTTTGACGCGCAATACCGGGACGGGTTGATTTTCGAGAAAAACTGCGGCTTAATCATTACGGTTTTTGGCGAGTTTACGTCGTTCTGGATTGTGTGGTGGTCAAGTATAAGAAGTTCTGCAAATTTTTCGATTTTCTCTATGGATTCCGGATCCTGGTCGACATTCAGGTCAACCGCAACTACTTTATTGATTTTCTTTTTTTTGAGTTCCGCAATCATTTTTTTCGAAAGCGTGACCTCTGACGGCGCCGGCGTCAGGAATAACGCGGGTTTTTTGCCTGAAATCCGCTCGACTGCTTTTGATGCGATGACGCCGGACGTGATGCCGTCTGCATCGGTGTGAAATATTACTGCAATATTGTCAATACTGGAAAGGCGCGAGACAAATGAATCGAGCCTCCCGAACAGTAATTTGATTTCAGGAGCCATGGCAGAATCAGAACTTCTTTCAATTCCCATACACATTAAATGGACAGCCAGACTAATAAAACTTATGCCAATCAGCGCAAAAGCTTTTTGATTATCTCATTTCCCGAGCCCCAGACAATCGCTCCGTGTCCCGGAAGTATCATGTCAATTTCCAGCTTTGAGAGCTTCTCCAGGGTCTGCTTCATCTCGCGCGAACTGCTTCCCGGAAAATCCACTCTTCCAAAGCCGGATTCAAAAACAGTATCTCCTGAAAAAAGCATCTTGTTCGTTTCGTCGTAAAGGCAGATACTTCCTTTTGTGTGTCCCGGTGTGTGTATCACCCTCAGCTTTATGCCGCCTGATTTTATCAGGTCTCCGTCATCCAGCTTGAAATCGACACTTTTCTTTTTTAGATTTGCCGAAAATAAAGTTGCAAGAGATGCCTTGCTGTCGCCGTTCTCGACAATTTCCGCTTCGTCCCGGTGCGCGCCAAGCTTTGCTGCCCTGAAAAGATGCACACCTCCGGAATGGTCGAAATGCGCGTGGGTCAGAATGACGCGCTTTATGTCTTCAAGAAACAAGTCGAGTTCGTGCAGCTCGCGCACAAGAATTTTCGGGTGGAATCCTGTGCCGGCATCTATCAAAAGCTCGTTGTTTATCACATACATATTGGATTCAAAGCCGCCTGATGAAATGAGCTTTATTGAATCATTTATTCGTTTTACGGTCATGAAATATCCTCGGCATAAATGTATTAATTCATATGGTGTTGTCAATATTCATATTCTTTTGCCAAAACTTCAAGAGCTTTCAGCGCGCGCCTTGGCGTAGGATAAACGGGAATTCTTTTTGAATTGATGCGCGAAAGGACTGATGTCGCATATTTTCCGCCAAAAGCTCCGACAACAAAAGGCTTGTTCGAGCGCCCTTTTGCCGAGATGATGACATCAACAATCCTGTCGTCAAGGGATATGCCCAGGTGCCACAAAAAAACAGCGATGCCATCGACGTTTTTGTCCTTCAGCACCGCGTCAATAGCAGCGGCAAATCTTTCGCTTGTTGCATCGCCAATCAGGTCAAGCGGATTGTTTATCTCGGAAAAATCAGGCATAACGGACTTTATCTTTTTCTTTGTTTCGCCGGAAAATTCTGCCATGTGCATGCCATGCCCCAGGCACATGTCGGCGCACATGACTCCAAAGCCGCCGCCGTTTGAGACTATTGCAATTTTCGGGCGGTCTCCAACGAGCATGTATTGAAGGGACTTTTTATGCGGCGGCTCTTTTTTAGCAGACCTGCCCCGGTTCTCGTATGCGACTGCCTTTCCAAAATCAGTAAGCTCCTCTATTGTTTTTGCAGTTATCGCGCCGGCCTGCTTCATTGCGGCAAGGAATACGCGATAGTTTCCTGTAAGGCTTCCGGTATGCGATGCTGCGGCTTTTGAGCTTCCCTCGTGCTTTCCTGCCTTAAGGATAATGACTGGTTTTTTATGCTTTGATTTTTTCAGAACGTCATAAAATTTTCTGCCGTCTTTTAATCCCTCGACATAGCACAATATCGCCTTTGTTTCCTGGTCGGATATGAGGTATTCTAAAATCTCTGATTCGCTAACATCCGCGCGATTTCCATAGCTCACGAATTTCGAAACTCCTATCCTGTGGCCGGCCATGTAATCCAGTATTGCAGTTCCGACTGCCCCGCTTTGAGAAATGATTGCGATATCTCCGCGGGGAGGCGCGCTGAATTTCTCAGGCGAGACAAAAAGCATATTCAATCCCGAATGCGCATCGTATGTGCCCATGCAGTTCGGTCCGATGATTCTTGTAATCGAACCTTTTATGGCTTCCTTTAAATCCTGCTCGCGTATTGCTCCGTCAACCCCGATTTCACGAAATCCCGCAGAAATCACAACAACTGCTTTCACTTTCTTTTTTACGCATTCGCGAAGAACGCCTCCGACATCGGGCGCATGCACTGCAATCACTGCAAGGTCCGGGGAAACGGGGAGGCTTTCAATTGATGGAAAGCATTTTATTCCGTGTATCTTTTTCTCGTGCATGTTTATGGGGTAGATATTTCCGGCAACTGCGCCATGCATCAGGTTTTTGAAAATTATGCCGCCCAGCTTTTTTTCGTCAGGAGACGCGCCGACAACGGCAATCGTGCGCGGGGTAAAGAATGAGGAAAGCGGAGTATGCATATGATTTATTTGATTCGCAGGTATATTAGAGTTTCGGACAGGAATTCGCGCTTTTATATCTTAAAAATCAATAATTCTTGGCAATGATTAAGTCGCCCCAGAATGAGTGCGCAATGATTTAAGGAGTAGCTTATGAGCCTCTAATGACTTTTCATGTTCTCATATTATCGCGCGAATCCCAGGCAGTTTCACCATCACTTATTTGATATAATCAGGGATCCTTAACAGCTATTCCAGAATATCGTTCAAATCATAATCTTTAAACATGGGGATGATTTTATCTAGATAAGCGGTGTGGGCAATTTATTTTCACTAGACCCCATATTAACTACGTGCTTAAGGATTTTCTTTGCACGATCATGACTTTTTTTAATAGTCTCATTTTCAGGAAATTTCTTTTCAAGCACGTGAAGTGCGTATTCGTAGGTTCTGACTGCTTTGCGATAAAAACTATTCGAAAGGTCTTCATCGGTGATATTGCCGTAACTGAAAAGTGCATCGCCTGTTTTCTTGACTTTCTTGAGGTATTCCATGTCATCATATTCATTACCGCACGCATGGCTTACTCTCGCCATTGTAGAATAATCCTCCAGCAATTGCAGATGTCGAATATTTCGGTCTATCTTCCCTTTTAAGCCATTGAAAATCATAATGCCTTTTCTCTTGTGCTCTTTCGCTTCTTCATAGTTGTTTTTCCCAATAAGAAGGTCTCCTAAATTAGTATGGCAATACCCTAAATTAATCTGCCTGTCGGTTTCATCGAAATGTCCCTCCAGTTCGTTTAACATGCCGATCGCCAATGAATAACTATCAATCGCTCTGTCAGGATTCTCTCTTTTGAGCAGTCGTGCAAGGTGTCCGTAAGAATGAGCAACCAGCGACTTAATGTCCATATTTTCGCATTTAGCGTTATCCATTTTTTCAATAATATCAATAGTCGATTCAAAACAAAAAATGGCTGAATGGAAATCTTTTTTTTCACATATTTTGCCGAGATCATAGTATGTGTTTGATTTCATCAGTTCAATTTCATTGGCATTCTTCCAATCGGCGTTTTCCAGTAACTTCAGTTCTGACAAAAGATATTCTGCGGCTTTTTGAGGATCTTTTCCACCTAAAATCTGTCCCAGCTGGTTTAAAGAATAAGCTATGCATTTTTGCCGTTTCTCCTCATCCATATGTGTTTTAAGATTTTCAAACGCATTTTTCTCAAGAATAAAGTATTTTTCTGCCCCCTCAAGATCATCCACGTCTTTGCACAATTTTCCGAGATTGAGATAAGTATAGGCCAATCTTCGGGATATTTCCGGCGCTTCTTCAAAACGCCCGTATATTTCAGCCACTTTTTTTTCTGTATTGATTGCAGACGTAATATCTCCTGCTTTTTTGCTCAGGTTCGCCTTCATTATGAGCAACATCGGCAGTCGTTCATAATATCCCGCCAACTCTTCAGGAGGTATGTAAACTGTGTCTATGGGCAAACTTATGAGCAAATCACCTCTTTTATTTTTATCGCCGCGTTCTTCAGTTACAAGAAATTCATTGGCTCGTTCCAATTCAAGCAAGAATCCGTTTGTTTGGTCAACCGTTAATCTGCGCAGCCTTTCATCCAAATCCATATCCTGGCAAACCACATCATATATGGATTGCATCCTAAGGCCGATATCAGAATGCACATTAATTAAACCGCGATTTGACTCATGCTTTCGTTGTTTGTCAAACTTGCGCGCTGAAGGCACCCAGTTAGTTTTAATGTTTGAACCGCTGGCTATTCTTCTTTCTCCAGATAGAATAAATTCATAGACTCTTCTAAGGTCTGGAGATACCTCGGAAGAATCCGGATATAGTTTTCTGAAGTATTCGAATAAATCCATAAAATCACAAGTACGGGTTTTGTTCTCCTTTCACGGGCTTTTTCATAAATAGTTTTAACTATTTGTAAGTACTCAATTATAATGCAAGAATCTTTAAAAAGGTAGTTTTCAGTTTTTTGCATAATTTTGCTGCGTGGCCGTATACCTAGCATACATTGTTCACAGAGTACGATACTTACTATCACTACTGCTGACAGAAACTCTGAGCGCGTCTTCATATATTTTAATTACGGATGCTTCGTGAGGGTCTAAAATGTCAAGAACCACTGATTTAGAGAGTTTGCCGTATAATTCAACAATCTTTTTACAGTACATCTGATAATCGCCAAAATTTTTATTCATGTGGCTGATCTCGGAAAGCCCATAATAGCATTTTATTTTTTTCTGCATTATGCGGGATTTCATCTGCGGATCATAATAGGGACTGTCGGCAACAACATTGTCCTGATATCGCCCGGCAGCGTCAAGGCGCTTCAATGCCTGAAAGAAACATTTCGTTTTTGACGAATATTTTTTATTAATACCTCTGTTTTTGTAAGGCTTTTTAGGCATGCGATCTCCAAGTGCGATTATGGCCTGCGCAGAGTCATAATTGATGCGCGCCTTCCCTGCATAGTCGCTATCATCCATTCTTTCCAGAACCTTGCTGAACAAAGCCACTTCAGAATATATGTACTTCGTTTCTTTTTTTATGTCTGGAACCTCATCATACAATTTTGCCAAATGGCCATACGCATAAGCGGTTTGGCGCATTATTTCGGGGGTCTGTTCGTAACGCCCCAGAATGTCGATAAGCCTTTCTTCACACGTTATTGCATCAAAAATATTTCCTTCCTTCAAATGTTTTTCTGATGCAGTTATAAGAGCCTTTTCAAAAACACCGTCATAACTAGCAATATTTTCTTCAGGCGGGATAATTGTTTTCTCCGGGACCATGTCGTGGATAACCTCTTTCAATATTCCGGATGAACTTCCAGCCGAACCTTGTTTGAGCAGCCATGCTGACTCCAGTACCAGAAGATTCATTGCTTCCGGCGGCAATTTGGAGATATTTTCATATATCCCATCCAAAAACATTTTGTCTGCAAAAATTACGGGAAGCTCGGTTAAAAGATGGCTAGCATTGGACAAATCAATCTGCTTCCCCAATTCTTCTCCTGCCGACCTTATCAGCTCGTAAAGAATATGAATTTCCATAAATACATCTCGTGGTTGTATTTACTATATAATAGTACTCAATAGCAATATGCAAGAATCTTTAAAAAGGCAGTTTTCGGTTATTTTAGGTAAATTTCGCCCAATCGCTGCGTATAGACCCTAAAATCCTCGGTATTTGAGTCCTTCTTTATGCGAATGTATTGCGTGATTTTGGCGTCAAATTCGTCAGCTGCATAAAGCGCGTAAGCCTCGGGAAACTGCGGCTCTTTCGCGCAGCCGTTGTCCTTTTTGCCGTGGTGCGCGATAATCATGTGCACAATTTTCAGCTTCAATTGCTTCGGAAAGCCCTCGATTTTGCGGATTTTCTCAAGAATCATTTCCTCGCCGATTGATGAATGGCCGCGCAGCATCCCTTCCTCGCTGACCTTTATGTGCGTGGTGGTCTCGAATTCTGCGATTTTGCCAATGTCATGCAGTATCGCGCCGCAAAAAAGCAGGTCGCGGTCCATCGAAGGATGGATTTTTGCAGTTACTTCGCAAAGCTGGAGCACGCCCCAGTTATGCTCAAGAAGCCCGCCGATGCAGTTGTGGTGCATATACATTGCCGCGGGAGTTGTTTTGTATGCCTTGACAAATTCGGAGTCGCTAAAAAAGCTGTCAAGCAACGCTTTGAGGTGCGGGTTTTTGATTCCTGCGCGTGTCTCGTCAATTTTAGCCATCATCTCATCGACATCCTGGTTTGTCTCTGCGATATAGTCGCCGAGGCTGTATTCTGTTTCGAGTGCTTTTCGCACAATTCCTTCAGGCGGGCTTGTGTTTATGTTCAGCTTGCTGTTGAATTCAGAAACATTGCCGTCGACAAATACTACGTCGCCGACATTGAATCCGTCATAAACTTTCTGGACAGAATTCCTGTCAGTGCTTCCGAAATAATTCAGCGAGATTTCGCCGGTCTTGTCAGACAGGCCGAGTGAGAACATATAGCCTTTGAACGGCTTTCCATATTCCCGTATAGGCTCCTTGTATTTTAGAGAAAAAACACTTGTTACACGCGCGCCTTTTTTCAGTTCGGTTATGAATTGCTTCGGCATATTAGCGACCTGATTAGAATAATGCTTCGACATATATAAATATACGCCCTAGACGTTGCCGAAAGAAATACTAAATTTCTAATTATTAATCTCCTCTTACTTCAATCCACCCCACCGAGGTTCCGCATAACCTCGAGCACTCATGGAAATTCTTCGAATTTCCAAGCTTTTCAAGTCCCTTTAGGCTTGAAAATGGGCCGGCCACGCTTCGCATGGTCATTTTGAACATTTGAAGCGAAGCGAAAATTTCAAAGGCTTGAAAATCGCGGACAAAGGCACACGATTTTCATGACCTAATCTCCCCTTACTTCAATCCACTCAACCTTCTTTTTCTCGATCATTTCCTTGATCTGCTTCTGGCGGTCGTTGAGCTGCGAAGTGTTCATTTTGATTTCGACAAACTGCACCTTGTCTTTTGCGAAAATCACGCCGTCAATCGGGTTGCCCAGAAAACGAAAGTCGCGCGCCTCTCCCGGGAAGTTCTTTGAGAACGGGATGAGCTGCTCAAAAATCAGGCCGTGCTTGGTCAGGATGCGCTGCTTGTTTGCGGCAAATTCGGAGCGCTCTTCTTTAAGCATGCGCAACTCCTTGAACTGAAGGTATACGACCAAGAGCAGAAGTACGATTATGAACGCGAGGTATTCTATCATGGCTCAGAATTGCGCGGGAACTTTTAAATAAGATGCAGCTTTTGCTTAAGAATGAATTCTATCGCCTGCTTTTCTTCAACAGATGAAGCGATTCCATCGGCGGTTACTTTGTCAAGAGAGGTTTCGTAAGTATCGCCTTTGCCTAACTTTACATGTTTCATCATCATATGATAACAACATTGATTTATAAAGTTTTGCAAAAAAGTATATATATTGGTATCTCACTATAGTAAGGTAGGGGAGATAGACTTATGGTCGATAAACAAAAGGATAATGTTTCGGTAAGCGAGATGATACTCAAGGCTCTGAAAGAGTCGTCAGCACCTGTTTCTACGTATGAATTAGCGAAAAAGCTAGGCATTTCATGGTCAACCGCAAACACACATTGCTACAAGCTGAAAGACGCCGGAAAGATCGACAACAAAGAAATAGTTCAGAGAATCGGTGCCGGGAAAAAAGTTGTCTGGTTCATGAAAGAATATGAATCTTTGACGAAGTTTGCGAAATAAAGAAAATTGCCTAAAATTTGCGCATTATTCGACCGGCAATTTTCTATCTTTTTTCGGCAGAGCCGAAAAAGCTTGGAAACCGCTGTTTCCATGATTTTCAGGCGCTTTGCTTGAAAAATAATTAAAAATTTTTCTCTCTGTTCGCCGCGCGACTTGCTTCATCGATTTCATCCCATATTCGCCTCAGATCTTCTTCTGATTCTTCAGGCATTTCTATTTCTTTTGATAATGCTGCGTTGCGGCTTGTTTTGTGCGGGTTATGTGCCGCATGCATTTTGCGCGCAACCCTCATGTCTTTGAGACGGCCTGCGCCGGCGACAACAAAAATTGTGGAGAGCACACCCAGGATTAATGTGAAAAGAAATTCAAACATACGTTACATTGTGCGCCTTTCGTATATAATGATTTAATCATGCATTCTCCTGAAGCTCCATATTCCGGCAGCCATTGCAATGAGTGAGAAAATTGAAAGCACTGCAACATCAGTAAGCAACGAAAAATGCTGGACGCCTATGACTGCGCCGCGCACGGCATCAACGCCATAAGTCAGCGGATTGATTTTGGTAATTATTAAAAGCCATGCAGGAAGATTGTCCAGCGGGAAAAGCGCGCCTGAGAAAAAGAAAAGCGGCCAGATTGCGAAATTGACAACCAGCATAAATCCTTCAGGGCTTGTCATATTCGCGCCGATTGACAGGCCAAGGCTGACCATTGCAATGGAGATTAAGAATAGCAAAAGAATAACTTTCAAAATAACCAGCGCCGGAAGAGACATTACAATGAATGAACCGATGATTAACAGCATTGTCACCTGTATTATGACATCGGTGCAGCCGCCAAGAACTTTTCCGATGAATATGCTTGCGCGCGAAACAGGGGCGACAAGCACTTCTTTCAAAAAGTCCAGCTTTCGGTCCCAAATCACATAGACGCCGTAGAACATTGACGAGAAAAGCGCAGTCATTACAAGCACGCCGGGGTAGATGTATTTCTGGTAATTAATTCCTTCAATGGCAACAACAGAACCGAGTCCAGAGCCGAATGCGACAATCCAAAGAATCGGCGATACCAGTGATGAAACTACCCGCTCCTTCTCGCGCATATAGACTTTGAATTCCCTGAGCCAGATTGCATAGACTCCTTCAATATTACTAATACAACCCCACCTCATTTCCTCGCATGCATCATCCGGTTCCAGAATCCGCCTTCTGCTTCTGCCTCGCGGATTTCCTTTCCTGTGTAATGGATGAAAACATCATTCAGTGTTGTCGGCGTTACCTCGACATTTGTGACATCGCCCGCTTTATCCAGAATCTTTTTCAGATTGCAGCCGCCTTCTTTTACAATGAGCGAAAGAACGTCGCCTTTCTGCTCCATTGATTTTATGCACTGCAGCTTTTTCAGCGCCGCAATGTCCGGGTTTTTCGACTGTATCATAATCCTGTCGCCGCCGAGTGCGTCTTTCAGGTTCTTTGGAGTGTCGAGTGCGACAATTTTTCCTGCGTCAATTATTCCTACTTTGGTGCAGAGAAGCTCTGCCTCCTCCATGTAATGCGTTGTCAGAAGTATTGTCATTTTTTCTGTTTCCACAAGCTCCCGGATATATTTCCAGAGATGTTCGCGGGTTTGGGGATCAAGGCCGAGAGTCGGCTCATCAAGGAATAAAACTTTCGGATGGTGCATCATCCCGCGGGCAAGTTCGAGTCTTCTTCGCATGCCGCCGGAATATGTTTTGATTAAATCATTTGCGCGCTTTTCGAGGTTTACGAGCTTTAGCACTTCATCGATGCGCTCCTTTCTTTTTTCTTTCGGGATTTCGAACAATAGGGCGTGCATTTCGAGGTTTTCCCTGCCTGTGAGAAGGTCATCGACGCTTGGCTGCTGGAAAACGATTCCGATTGTTTTTCGGACACGCTCTTGTTCTTTCACAACGTCGAATCCCGAGACTTTCGCAGTGCCGGATGTCGGTTTTAAGACTGTCGAAAGCATTGAGATAGCAGTGGTTTTCCCTGCGCCGTTCGGGCCGAGCAGGCCGAAGATTTCGCCCTCCTTGATTTTGAGATTTAATGAGTCTACCGCCTTGAGGCTGCCGTACTGCTTGGTCAGATCGAAGGTTTCGATGACGAAGTTGTCCATGAAAGAGAATTTGGATTTGAGTTTTATATATGTGCGCGGTGTTTGCGCGAGGAATTGGTGGATTGTCGAGGTTTAAACGTGTTCCTCGTGAATTGGTAATGTGTTACGGAAAGGTTAATAAAGTGCGGGCGGAAATTATTGAATATGATGTATGGTGAGGTGTGTAATTAATGACGCAGATCAAAAACAAGATTATTTTTTATGTCGATAACAAAGAAGAACGTAGGTCCAGTAAAGGAGCCAACCAATACATTTTAGATACTTATAAGTTTCCTTGTTTTGTTTTGTTAAAAGATAACTGGGACGATTATAGTTACACAACATCATATAATATAAGGTACTATAAGGACAGAGATAACTACATCGATTTCCAATATATCAAAATATTAGATTCTAAAAATATGCATACCGAACTCCCTTCCAAATTTGAACAGCTTGAAAGCACCCGTTTTTTTACGTTAGGTCCGTCTGGATTTTATGAGGACTTGAAGTATAATTTCCCTAAGAAGTATGAATTAATATTAAATGCATTGAATGATATAACTTACAAAAAGATCCAAAGAGAATATTTCATTGAATCGTCTAATGATATTCTCAAAAAGGGTTTAGACTCTCTTCTAAGAGATAGCGATTCTGAAAAAGCATTTAAGAATATTAATCATCCAGATAAAATAGATACATTTAACTTATCGGTTAGATTATTACCTAACGAATCAAAAATTGAAATTCCATTTAGCTTTAGAACGGATGAATTACATTTGAATCGGATGCATATTTTGATCGGAAAAAACGGTTCTGGTAAAACTCAAACATTGTCCCAATTAGCAATAGGTCTAACAGATAAAATGAAAGCAGTTGAAAAGGACATTTCATTTATCCCTGAAAAGCCTTCATTTGGACGGTGTTTTGCAATTACTTATAGCATTTTCGACTCCTTTGAAATGCCCGTAGCGCCAGGAAAGTCTTACATGTTTTTTGGAGTAAGTCGAAAGAATTCTAGCGATATGGTCGTAAGATGTAAAGAACAAATTAGAGATTCTGTCATAAGGTTAAGGGAAGGAGCCGAATCTTCAAGAAAAGAATTTTTATTAGATGCACTAGCATCATTATTTTCCATAGAGGATATGGAAAAAATAAACGCATATTTTTTCTCTAGTGACATAACTGAATTAAAACACAATTAGATAATTTAAATGATAATTTAAATATATTAAAATTAAGTTCTGGCGAGACCTTTTTGATAACGATATTAACAAATATCATCGCCAATGTAAAAGAAGACACGTTATTACTTCTGGATGAACCAGAAACACATTTACATCCCAATGCCATTGCCAAGTTCATAGAAATCATTCATAAAATATTGGATGAATATAACGCATATGCAATCATTGCCACCCACTCACCAATAATTTTGCAGCAGGTGCCTGCCCGATACGTTAATGTTTTTCAAAAAATAGGTAATCAAATTTCTGTAAGACCCTTATCGGATGAATCCTTTGGTGCAGATATAAATACATTAAATAAGGAGATTTTTGAAATCGGTAGAGAAAATCAGAACTACATAAATTATTTTAAACGATTCATCAAAGATTATAATAAAGACTCATCGTGGATAAAACACACTTATTTTAAAGATAGTCTTAGTCTTAACGCAAATCTGAATATTGATGTTGTTGAAAAGGAGATCGTTAAAGATGAAAAATCTAATACCCATAAATAAAAATGAAGCTATTTACTTTCAAGATGTTATATGTAGGAAGAATAATGGCTCGATTAAGACAAGATTAGAACATATGAAACCTTTGGTTAATCAAAGATACGCACAGTACTTAATTAATACCACTTCACTAAATTCAATAGGCGAATCGCCATTTAGAGAATCAGAAGATAAAACGGCTTTACAAAGCTGTTACACACAAGATCGGGAGAATTTGCTAAACGAAATAAGAACCAAACAATTCGGCAATTTGCGTGATAGATGTCAATATTGCGATTGTGATAGGGTGAGTTCATTAGATCACTACCTTCCAAAGGGAGAATATCCGGAATTTTCAATATTGGGTGTAAATTTAATCCCTTGCTGTTTAACATGTAATCACGATAAAAGTAAACTTTGGTTGAAAGAAGGTCAAAGACAATTTATTAATTTCTACTACGATAAAATTGAAGACCACCGATTCTTGTTCTGCACCGTAGACTTTACGCAAACATCAGTTATTAAGTTTACGATAGAAAATCGAACTAATATTGATAATGATTTACTTACTACAATAAAAAACCATTTCAAAAATATGGAACTATTTAGCCCATACGCCAAAGAGTGTATTGAAGAGCTATCAGTCATTAAAGAAAAATTGAATGAGTTAAGCGAATGCGAATTAAAAAATCATCTAAATACTCAAGCTATCATCGAGGAATCTAAACGAGGTAAAAATAATTATAAAGTTGTTTTTTATAAAGAACTTGCAAATAAAATAGCGGAATTTAAATTATTTGAATTCACAAGGCACATTTAATATTTCTCAACAACCCCCGGAACACCATGGTTTAAGCGCCCGCCCCGAGGGCAGCGCGCCTCTCTCAACGAATGTATTCTCTGAAAAAATTTGTCAGAGCGCCGCTTTTCGAGATAATTAAAAGATGGTCCCTGGCAGATTCAGAGTTATTCTTCGGACGGCATTTATGTGTGTATGTATGATACCCGGCATCTTTGGCTATCATCGCCATGTCGATTACATCAACATATGACGGATTGCCGCTAAGAAGTTCAGCATAAGTCCTCCCGGATATGATTCCTGAAAAAATACGCTTTTTGGCTTTGAATCTGCATAATACAGTTCAATGCATTTCTTGCAATCGCAGGGGTTTATCAGGCACGAGGGATTTGTATCCATGGCTAGTATGTCTGGCAACACAGAGCTTATGCCGAAAAAGCTGTTTGAAATCACCATTGTCGGCTTGGGAATGCTGTCAAAGCGCAATACTTCCTCTATTGTGTGGCCTAAATAATGACAATTTCCTATTGTTTCATTATTCGGAAAAACAGGGTCGATACCTATGGACTTTTTTGCAAATTCGCCGTATACTGCAGTCTCGTCCCCTATTACTCCAGGCCCAATGACCCAGACAATATCCTCTTTGCCAAGAAAATCCGCTTTATTCAATATACTTGCATTTGCCCGTTCCGCATCATATGTTCTTTCATGCCTCTTTAAAAGTTCCGTTACATCCATGATATCTTCAACACCGTCTATCTGAACTCCACACATCATGTTACCATCCCTGCAATTTATGATGGCGAGAATTTATAAATATGTGTACTTACATGCGAGTGATATAAAATCACTAAATCTACACAACAATCTAAAACTATAATTAAACGCATTCATGGCATACAAAACATAATGACGCCCGAGGAAATGCAAACAAAGTTCGAAGCTTTCTTTGACCACCCGCCGCCGCCCGAGGGCAGCGCGCAGTAAAAGAAACATTTAAATACATTAATCACCATATAGTGATATATGATAGAACGACTAGTTTCACCTAAAGAGCTTCGCCCTTCGGTTAGTGTTTTGTATAAAAGGGATTTAGAGGCATTAGAATCGGCAAAAGAAGCATATTCCAAAGGCCGTAAAGTTCTTGATGTTCCTTCTATCTTAGGCAGATACGGCCCGAATAATGGGGAGATACTTCTTCTTGACGGCAATCACAGAGCAATAGAAGCTGACAAACGCGATGCATGGTTAAATTGCACCATTTTTGAAAGCGAGGAGGATTGTTTAAATCTGCCTGAAGAAATTTGCAATAAAATAACAAAAGGAGTATTAACAAAATATGGCATTCTAATGCTTTTTAGAAATGCATACAACACAATGGAGGAAATGGCCCGCTCTGGCTGTTATTCTGTTTCCGACATCCGAATCAAAGACGGAACCTTTTTTGAAAATGCAAGGCATCGGGGATCTGATTTTTTATAGACTTCGATTGATTATCATGAAGCATTCATCACCATAATGACGCCCGAGGGCAGCGCTCATTAAAAGAAACATTTCTCATTCCGGGCTGTCAAAGTTTACCAGTCTTTTTACAATGCTTTCGAAATCATCTGTTTCTCTGACTTTATTGTACGTCTTTTCCAGTTTTCCATAAAAATAGTGCCAATAAAGAAAGAACGCATTATTAATCGGGCCGCCTAATTGGTCTCCCAATTCCCGCCTTGCTTTTTCCAATACGATTTCCCGTTCCTGCAATACCCTCTCCTGCGACATTTGAAGCCCGTTCTCATCCACCCGAAAGCCGAACCCAAGAGTTTTGTCCAGATCTTTGTAAAGCCTGTTAAATGATGTGGCTAGGCCGAAGTATTTCTGCCAGTGTGCCATTGCCGCATCCTCTAATTCGGTTCCCTTAAAATAATGTATGGCTCCGAGGTAACCTGCAACCAGCGCCGCAGACTCTTCTTCATCCCACGGCAGGTGCGGCGTTTCTTTTCCGAATGCTGTTTTTGAAGTGTTATGAAACGCCTCATGAAAAGCATATTCAACCTGCTCCACAGTGCTTAAAGCAAGAAATTCCGGCGAAGGCTCGACATCCTCTAATGCTACAATTTTTTTACTAAAGTACTCGGCTCCTTTTTCCTGCGCTTTCTTTTCATATGCCGCAATCTGCTCTCTTGAGTCGTTTATCACGGGGAGGTATAGCCGTTTATCAAAGTCGGGTTTGCGCTCGTCTTTCGGCGAATAAAGTATGCCATTATTGCCAAGAAGCGTTTTCCATGAAACTGAAAGATTCCAGTTTTCCTGACCTTGCGTTTTGGGTTCGTAGGTAGTTCTATATAGATTGTCTGTATTCAAGCCCGCTTTTTTTGCGAATTCCGAAACGGAACTCATGAGATTTAAATAATCCTGATTGAGCATATAGATTACCTCTTTAAATCGAGTACTTTGTACGCACCATCTAAACGGTTGCCCATACCTTGTGTTTCTGTCGCAATTATGTCATTTGATTTCCAGCCATAATTGTTAAACCTATTCATGAGATGGACGTACAGATCCTCTGAAACATGATCAAAACACGCATCATACCCATGACCGTTTTCTCTGACAAATTTTTTCATTTCTTCTGAATCGTTATTCAAAATATGGTCTGAAAGAATAACGTGCTTTATCGAGGTTTTTGAAAGATTGTCCGCCCATACATCAGCCATCCGCATTATTGCATCTTTGTACTCTGCATCGTTCTTCTTAGGGAGCCTGCCTTTGCCGCGTGTCCAATCTTTGGGAAAATACGAAAGCACTATTCCGATAGAACCTGCGTTCACATACACCGGATTTTCAGGGTTTACAGTTTCAATGACGAATGAAAGATCCTCGTCCGAAAGAGCATTTCCCATATATGTGCCGTAGCCGAGTTTCTTGCAGTTATGCCTATGCAGGACATTGCTTGCCTTCCCGATTAATTTATTTACCGGTTTTTCTGAATCCTGCACATATTCTTCAAGAGTCGGTTTCCAGCCACGCTTCCTTTTAACATCCCGTTTTAACGGAACCGGATTCATAGGATTGAGTGTCAGGTAATTTCCAGTGTATCCGCTAACATCAAGAAAATCGTAAAATTCAAACAGGCTATTAAGATTATTTGCGACTTCTATAACGAGATCATGATTTCCTTCAAGTATTAATTCAGTTATTTTGCCATAATACCCGTTCAATCCCAAACTTTCTCCTTTTGTGTTATAGATTCTTTTCATTCGTATCTATAAGGTAGTTAAATATATAAATACACGAATTGATGCAGAATCATTCTTTAGAATAACTGATGCAGCGATAAGGCTTCCGCGCCGAACCGAAAGATTTATAAACACTTGTTTACTAAATTAAACACATGTTTAAAGAATTAAACATATTGAAGCCGTTCTTCGAGGCGCCGGCAAGGCGCTTCAACGTGAGGGAAGTCGCAAGAATCCTTGGGATAACTCCTGCAACTGCAAGCAAGAAGCTCAAAGAACTTGCAAAAATGAGAATCCTCGAATACAAAAAGGAAAGGATTCTTGACTTGTACAAGGCAAATCTCGATAGCGAGGAGTATAGGGACTTGAAATTATACTACACAATAAGGCTGATGAAAGAATCCGGCCTCGTCGGCGCGCTGAATAAGTTCTACCTCAAGCCGTCAATCGTCCTGTTCGGCTCAGCGGCATCTGGCACGGATACCGAGACAAGCGATATAGACATTGTAATAATAAGCGAGAAAACCGACAGATTCCCGCAAGAGAAAGATTTCGAGAGAAAGCTCAAAAGAAAACTGCAAATGTTCGCCGTAAGCGAGATAAAAGATTTGAAAAACCCGCACCTTATAAACAATGTCTTGAACGGGATTGTCATACAGGGGGAGATAAAATGGATTTAAGGGATTGCGAAGAAAAAGGCTTGATAAAGAAAACAAAGCCCAATGCAGAGCTTGCAAAGTCTTTGATTGAAATGTCGGACATCAAGGAGAAGGCGATAAACAGCGCAAATATCGACGAAATAACTATTTCAGCATATGTGCCAATGGCATACGACGCTCTGAGGGAAATTCTTGAAGCGATATGCGTCCTGCGGGGATATAAGGTTTTGTCCCATGTCTGCCTCGGCGAGCTCGTAAAATATTTTCTGAAAGATTTCGATTTTCATAGTTTCGACAGGCTTCGGTATATCCGCAACAGCATAAACTATTACGGGGAAAAGGTCAGCCTGAAGCAGGGAAACGAGATAATAAAAAATATTTTTCAGGTAAAGGCCGAGATGAAAAAGGCGCTTTTGAATGAACTCGCCCGCGGGTGACTATTCCAATATATTCCGATTCTCTATCGGCAACCCCTAATCCAACGCTTTTTAAACATTGCTAGCATATAAAACATAATGTCGCCCGAGGAAATGCAGACAAAGTTCGAAGCTTTCTTCACCAAGCAATACAATCCCCAGATTATTGCTGCCGCGCGCGAATCAAAGCCCCTCGTAGTCGACTTTGCGGACCTCGAAAAGTTCGACACTCTTCTTGCTGACATTCTTCTTGATTCTCCCATATCGGTTTTTAAGGAAGTGGACAACGCTCTTTCAAACATCGACACGGGAATGGAGCAGAAGCGCCTTGTTGTGCGCTTCAAGAATCTTCCTGAAAGAGACATTATCGAAATAAAGAACCTTCGAAGCAAGCACATAAAAAAACTGATAGCAATCAAAGGCATAATCAAGCAGGCATCAGAAGTCCGGCCGAAAATCACTGCGGCGACATTTGAATGCAAGTCATGCGGAGAGCGCATAGTGCTTCTCCAGGAAAACGAAAGCATAGAAACGCCTTATGTCTGCACTTGCGGAAACAGGCGCAGCTTCGACCTGATAATGCGCAAGCTCATCGACCACCAGCGCATAATAATCGAAGAATGCCCGGAAAACCTTGTCGGAAGCGCCCAGCCAAGAAAGCTCCCGGTTTATCTGCGCGATGACCTGGTGGACCCGAATTTCCAGAAAAAGATTGTGCCCGGAAACAAAATCGTTATAACCGGGATACTGAATGATTCTCCGATACTCACTGCCCTGAAGCAGGAAAGCGTAAAGCGGGACATATACCTTGATGCAAACCACATAGATACTATAGACCAGGAATTCGAAGAAATAATCCTCACTGAAAAAGACATTGAAGACATCAAAGAATTTGTAAAAAATCCGAAATTATACGAGCTTCTGATTAAGGCGATGGCGCCGTCAATTTACGGATATGAGGATGTGAAAGAGGCTGTCGCTCTCCAGCTTTTCGGCGGCGTGCGAAAAGTAAGGCATGACGGAGTGACCACAAGGGGAGATATACACATACTTCTGGTCGGAGACCCTGGCGCCGGTAAATCCCAGCTATTGAAATACGTAATGGGCCTTGCGCCAAAAGCAAGGTACATTGTCGGAAAGTCGGCAAGCGGGGCGGGTATCACAGCAACTGTTGTCAAGGACGAATTCATGCGCGGATGGGCTCTTGAAGCAGGGGCGATAGTCCTTGCGAACAACGGAATTATCGGCATAGATGAACTTGACAAGATGACTCCTGAAGACCGAAGTGCCATGCACGAAGCGATGGAGCAACAATGCTATCATCCGGAAACAGAAATTATATTTGCTAATGGCAGAATCGAAAAAATCGGGCCGTTTGTCGAAAAACTAATGAATGAGAACAGGCAAAAAATATACAAAGGAAAGGACTGCGAAATTTTGCCTGTCGAAGGAATCCAAATACAGACAACAGACATGAAGCGCATATCGACAACAAGCATAAACCGCGTAAGCCGCCATAAAGCTCCGAAGAAAATGTACAAAATAACATACAGCAACGGAAGGTCCATATGCGTCACTCCCGAACACCCCACATTTGTATGGTCTGGCGATAAAATAATCGAAATGCGCGCAGACAAAATGAGCGAAGGCATGCTTGCTCCAGCACCTCTTTTTTACAAAACCCGGCCAAAAACAGAGATAGCGCTTCAGGAGCCCGAAAGATGGCACCCGAACCTTAAAGAAATGTCATTCCCGAAAGTTCTTGACAAGAATCTTGCCCGGTTCCTGGGTTATTTTGTATCCGAAGGGCATTCTTATAAGAATGAGAAGAACAGATATGCTGAAGTCGGAATAACAAACACAAACTGCATGATAATCGAAGAAATAAATTCGCTTTGGGGCGGTATCTTCAATGTAATTCCGAATATACTGACGCAAAACAGCCCTCTTAGGCACAATAACGTCCCTGTGCAAATATCGCGATGCCCATCGCAATTCATGTATGATTTTCTTCTGATGAATTTCCCCGAGCTTGCTGTTTATTCGACATCACGAGCAATCCCGCAAAAAATAAGAGAATCTGCGGCAGAAATTCAATGCGAATTTTTAAAAACAATGTTTTTAGGCGACGGATTTGTCGACAGCGAGAGGTTCGGATATATAACCTCATCGCACGAGCTTGCAAAAGGAACACAGGACATCTTGCTGAATAACGGCATCTGGTCGTATATTGCAACCGATGTGCGCGAAAAGGGAACGTATTACAAAGCCGTCATATCGAAAGAAAGCATGCAGAAATTCAATGAAATTATTGTTTCCGCGAATGATAAACGAGCCGCGAAAATCGATGCGCTTATTAAAAGGTCAGCCTCGCGGCTGAATTCAACAGATATTGTGCCTGCTCAAATTGTGCAAAAGTTATATGCAATTCTTGCGGAATACCGGCTGCTTGACGGCTATTTCAATAAAATAATTGAAAATAAACAGAACTCAAACAGGGCTGTTGTCAGGAAGTACATTGAAACTCTTGAAAAAAGAATGGAACTAATGAATTCTGCAATAAATTCAATAAACTCCGGAAATCCTGAAGAGACGCGAAAGCTTTTTGTAATCTCTCTTGAAAATATTGCAAAAAAAATCGGCATTTGCCCATCCACAATATACAATATCGAAAAGAACAAAAAACATGCGCACTGCAATCTGCTTTCAAGCGCCGTAAAAAAGATGGCACAGGAAAAATATGTAAAAACGCAAACTGAACTGCAAAAAATCAAGGATTCCGTATTCTCTGATATTCGTTTTGTCGGCGTCAAAAGCGTTGAAACTATTGAGAATCACGGGCTTGAATGGGTTTATGACGTGACTGTCGAGCCTTCAAGAACATTCTTGAGCGAGGGGCTTGTATTGCATAACACAGTCACAGTATCAAAGGCAAACGTCCAGGCAACGCTTTCTGCAAAAACAACAGTTCTTGCAGCAGCAAATCCGAAACTCGGCAGGTTCAACAATTTCAATCCGCTCGCAAGCCAGATTGACCTTCCCGAGACTCTTCTTTCAAGATTTGACCTGATTTTCGCATTCAGGGACATCCCGAACAAAGAAAAGGATACTGTTCTTGTGCGCCACATACTCAAGCTCCACCGCGAGCCGGATGTCCAGAATTCTCCGATAGAAACCGAATTTTTGCGCAAATACATAGCCCATGCAAAAAGCACATGCTTTCCGGTTCTGACGCGCGCGGCAGAGGCAGTGATAGAAAACTTTTATGTCGGCCTGAGAAACAAATACGCCGGCGAGACAAAAGAAAATACGGCGGTTCCGATAGGAGCAAGGCAGCTTGAGGCAATAATACGTCTTGCCGAAGCGTCGGCAAAAGTCAGGCTTTCAGACAAGGTGCTTGAAGAAGACGCGCAGAGGGCAGTAAATGTTGTCACGGCGTATCTCATGAAACTCGGCGTTGACCCTGAAACAGGAAAGCTTGATATCGACAGATTAGAAAGCGGAATATCTGCAAACCAGCGAAACAAGATAAGAATCATACTTGACTTAATCGATAGCATGCAGCGCGACAGCGAAGACAAGACCGTTCTGATTGAAGATGTTCTTGCTGCGGCTGAAGAGCAGGGAATAAAAGACGCGATGGAAATCATACAGAAGATGAAAAGAGAGGGAGAATTGTTCGAGCCCAAAATGGGACGAATTAGAAAAGTGTAGTTATGAGCCGAAGATCCGTTCGCTTCGCTCTCGGCTTTTGAACCCAAAGCAATTGTGAATGGTTCAAAATGGGGCGAATAAGAAAAGTATAGGCTCACACACATTCCATGGCCCTAAGCTGCTTTTCGCAGGAATCCTTTATCGAAGAAAAGCGCCATAATGCAGTACCGGGTATCATTTCTTTGGCCGCGGCTTCTGCAGCAGAGATATACGCTTTATAGCATTTTTTTGTTTGTTCTGCATAACCCATGTCAACAAGAAGAATATCAATCATCCGATGCCTTTCATTGGTCAGTTCCGCCTCCTCCATCTGCAGCATGTAGACATAATCCCGGTCCACCAAAGAGCGGAAAAAATTGTACATTACCGGCTGAAGCAGGCCCCTCACACCTATTTCTGCAAATTCATGCGCAAAAATGCCTTCGATTATCTCGTCATCCCCAAGCAATTCGAAATTCAGCCGGTTTATCTCATCCGAAGGGGAAGTGTAAGGATAAAAGGAGATTATGTTTTTGCAATCGCCGGACGCAGGCCGCTCTATAATCTCCGCACCAAGAAGGCTAAGCCGCTGGTCTTTAAAATTTTCTTCCATAGGCAAAAAGTTTTTTGCTGTGCCTACAATGGCGCACGAGTCTGTTGCATACACCATCGGAAAGCTCCCATACGCAGTTCCGTTAAATTCGCTTTCCTGCTCCGAAAATCTGGCAGCAAAAACATCTCTTACTTTCCTGAATATGTCCGCCTTTGATTCCAGCAGGGGAATATAGCCATCGTCCGAAAAATGCCTCTGCTCCATCTTCAGGCGCTCAAGCTTATTGGCAGCATGGTCCCGCTCATCCGAATCATACAGCCATTCCTCGACTCCGCCCTCAAAAGACTCAGATTCGCCAAGCTCGACGCTTGCAGTTTTTGTATTTTCCCGGATTTCGCGGTTCATTCTTTTCTTATAGTAATTATTTATCGCACTGTGCGTAAGGGAACTGGTTATCGGCTCTATGGAATCCTCTACAACCCGTTTAACACCAAGGCCGAGGCTTTCAGGTCCTGAGGTAAGAAATATTCTCATCGGCTCGTACAGAATATCAAGATTTTTTTCTCTTAAGCTTTTGTCGGCATATAACCGGAGCTTGAAGCACTTATTCTCCTTGTCGTAAAGTATATTCGCAAGGAATCCTGCATGGCCGTAATTCATGAGATTGAAATTTTTCTCCAAAACATCATCCATCGGCTGGCAGAGTTCCTCGGCTTTTGGATGACGGGGATTTTCATAAACCTGCAACATCCGGTCCCTGCCGGCCCGCATCAGCCTGCCGTACGCCGCAGGAATCGGGTTATATACATTAAGCTTGCCGAAGTTGTTCGTCATATAATTCCAGCAGAGGCCCCTGTAATCGTTAACTTCTTTCGGCGAATTTACCGGAATCACATTTGTCGCGAAATATTCGTATTTCATAACGATCCCCGTTTACTTTTCCGCGTCTCAAAATCTTTCAATACGAGATTATAGGGTTCTTTTTCGCCGCGATAAGCCTCTTTGCCATATTCGGTAAACCATTCGAGAAAATCAAGGTCGTCCAATATTTGCGGATAGTTTTCATTATCAAGAGTGCCCGTTTGCCTTAAATGACCGAACGTTTCCGGAGCTTCAAGAACAGCGCCGAAATTTACCCCGCCCAACACTCTATAGGCTAACGGGCTGTTGTTCTGCAATACTACAATTCCTGCGATTTCGGCATCCACGCCGTCATTAACGTTTATTTTCGGCCCTAATCTGATTCCCTGCTGCAATAATAATTTCTTAAGGATGCTCATCGATTCGAATTTGCTCTCGCATGTTTTGCTTGCGACATTGTCGAAAATAACAATTTTCGCGCCTCGTTCTACATCGCCTTTTAATTTTCCCCAGCTGCCGTGCGGCTTAAATTCGTCTAATCCGTCGTCTACGTACTTCGATATTTTCGAGAAAAAGGCGTCGCCGGGGTCAAGGCCTTCCACGCACCTGAATCGGTCTCTGCAATATTCGCCCTTAAGATATCTTGCAAAGTCGTGAATGGAGTGCCATCCTTTGCTATATTCCAACAATCCCAAATCGTATTGATGGTTGATTTCTTTTGCGACATGAACCCCTGCGTCAGGAATTCCGACAATATGCGTTGCATCCGGAGCGATATCCTGAATAACCCTGTATGCTTCTCCTGCAAGAATCTCCAGAAGATCACGATCTTTTTCAATTCCCCGCCCCCCGTTAAAGCGAAAATGATACCAATTATTGTCCTTCCACTGATTCTCTTTAAAATCAACCTGGCTTTTGTTATAAAGTTCTAAGACAAAATCCTTTTTATCCATTCTGTATCACCAACTTATCGATCTCTTTGCAAAGCCCGTTCAGAAGATAATTCTCTCTCGGGCCTTCGATAATATATTCATATTCTTCGCCGGATTTTTCTATTTTCAGGCCGAGCGTATCAAAAGCGTTCTCATGGAGCTCGTTTTCGCCATCTCCCCACCATATCCACCTGAAATTTTCATCGAAATCCCTTTCAGTCACAAAAGTATCTGCCCTGTAAAGCTTGTCTTTTTCAGGATTTTCAACATCAACCAGCACGGCATAGACAAACTCCGGATAATTTTCATGAATGAATGCGCCAAGCGCGCCTGTTTTGCTCCTTTTGTCAATCATGAAAACTCTTTTATCTTCATTTCTGTAAGAATCCATTCGCGGTTTATCAAAAGTTATGCCGTTATTAGAACGGATTTTAACTGCATCGACTTCAAGCGATACACCGTATTTTTCGCGAAAAACATGCGCAAGCCCCAGTCCGACAAAATAGCCGTCGATTCCGATGCCTTTCAGCGAGATGTCATTCAAGCCATAGCCTGATTCTATCTTATTCGCAAGCTCGTAGATGTGCTTTGCGATTTCCGGCATCGGGGACAGATCGATTTTCATCATAACACCTCAACTCTCATTTCTTTGGTTTTTGAAAAACAGACCAGCAGGACATCCTATCGGTATTCTCACCCAACCATTTGAAATCCGGCTTATTCTGAGTTAAAACATACATGAAAGTATAAAGCAGGTCCAAGCCGAAAGCCTCCTCTGCTATAAGCTTGCCTCCGGGCGCAAGTTTCTTGTCTATTGAATCAATAAGCTCTTCGTAAAATTGAAAGCCGTCACTGAACCTCTTATTAACTGTCGGCGTGGCAAAAAGGCTCATCACAAAAACCGCGTCAATGGATGAATCCGGAATTCCTTCAGGAAGCGGCGGGAATTGCTCCACAAAACACGTGACACCCGCTTCGGAGAAAAGATTATTTATGTCGTTCAGGCCCGCGGCTGTTTTGTAATATTCGGGTTCCTCTGGAAGAAATACATCCCCTGTCGCCCTGCTGACAAGTTCGTAAGGGTATGAGTTATCCATATCCACAAGAGCTATATTGCCGTCGGTGCTTTTTCGAAGATAATGTATGTCGTCAAGAAGCTTTCCTATGGCAAGAACAGCAACATTGCTATGCGGTTCGAGGTGCTCTTTGCATATCTTCGGCATTATGTCATATTTTCCCGAACTGAGATAATATTTGGAGCATTTTTCCAGACCGTTGGAAAAAACATCCTTAAAATTAGGCATAAACCCACATAAAGTAACTGCTTAGTAAGAAATTTAAAGGGCACAAAAAAGCAGTTTGAAGAAAACGCTATATTAGTTTATATCCGCAAAAACTTATATACTCGAAATCGCGCGAATAAATCCTTTGCCGTTCTCCATAAGGAGAGGCGTCGTGCCGAAATCAAAAATAGAAAAAATAACCGAAGCGCAAATTCTTGGAACGCGGGATTGCAACCTGCGATGCGGCTATTGCCGCTTAGTCACCGAAGTGCCGTTCAAAAATTCAGACGAGCTGATTTTTGAAGAATGGAAAGACACTTTCAAAAAGCTGGATTCATTCGGAATAAAGACAGTAAAAGGCCTCGGCGGCGAGTGGACTGTCAAAAAATACCTGCCGGAACTTGTGCGGTATATCAACGACGAGACCGGAATCAAATTCGCGCTTCTTTCTAATTCTTCGTTCGGAGAAAAACTGAAAAATGATCTGATTGATGCAGGGCTTAACGGCTATTTTGCAAGCGTTGATTTTATAGGTGCGCACGATAAGAATAATAAATCCGGCCCCGGCCTCGAAATGCTTCTTGAATTGAAAGACGCGGGCGTAGAAAATCTTGGCGCGAATACGGTCATGATGCGGCAAAACCTGAAAAGTCTGCCTGCAACGCTCGAATATTTCACCGGAAAAGAAATCGCGATGAACATATGCCCGGCCCATGGCGGAGATAATTACAATTTCGAATACCGCGCAAAATCGGGCGAAATGTGCCTGAAAGAAAAAGACCGGCCCGAACTGGAAAAAACAATTGCAGAGCTTCTCGACATGAAAGACGACGGATATCTTCTTGCATGCCCTTCAACTTACCTTTCCGAAATTCTTGAACATACAATTCCGCTTGACTGGCATTGCAGCGAATTCTCGCAATTGCGGATTGATGCAAACGGCGACATAAAGGTGTGCCCTGACGGCGGATTTCTGTATAATGAGAGCGAAAATGAATCCAAACCTACGAAAAAATACAACATTCTTGAGATGACTGCGAAAGATTACACGGAACTTCATGATTCCTGGAAACTGAACGGGTGGCGGAAAAACTGCCCCGGATGCGCGCCATGGAGTGCGCAATACCGCGCGGAAAAAAACAAAAAATACGGAATGGGCGACCCGGTCCTTTCGGGAAGAAAAAACAGGTGAAATATATGAAAGAAACGAAAATGAAAGAAATAAAAAACGTCCATGTGCTGGACAACGAATATGCCAAAATAAAGGAATTGGTGCGCCAGGTGCGCGATAGAAATTGTTATGGCTACGACCTTCAGGAAAAAGTTTTTAATTTAGGGCGAGCCGAAGGGCAGATAATGCAGGGCAAAAAAATTGCTGAAATACGGCCGGTGCTCATATACCTTCTTCGCGCAGGAGAGCCTTTATGCGCGGGGATAAATTCGGTTTATCACAGCGGCGGTGTGGGATTCATAGCGGCAAAGCGCGATGAAAATACATTTGAAATCGAAGCGCCTTATGTTTCCATACCGAATATTGACGCTGCTGCCGTCATAATTGTTGATTCGATGTGCGCAACCGGGGGAAGCATACTTAAGGCTCTTGAAATTCTTGAGAATTATGAAATGCCACGAACACTGACTGTTGCCACTGCAATTTCATCAGAATACGGAATAAAAAAAGTCATGGATGGCAAGTACGGCAATGCACTGGAGCTGTTTACCGGAACTGTATCAAGCGAAAAAGTGCCAGGCGGAATCGGGCCGGGGCTGAATTCGCGCGGATACATATTGCCCGAGAATTTAATGCGCGACTTGGGAGATGATATGTTCGGAATGCTGGAAAAGAAAAGATATTGAACAATGGGGGGTGAAATGATGCAAACAATATCGGTTGAAAAATTTTTGAATGAGGGTGTTGCCGTACAAATTGAAGATGCAACTGACTATATGGGTATAGTACTAAAAGCGCCACATCGGTATTATCCACACAATATAAGTGCCATAGGCTTGGGTTTGAAAGAAGAGATTAAGGAATTTTTGTCTGAAAATAATGGTCCATACGATGCCTGGGACTTTCAAACAGAGTTCAACAAAAAATGCAGGACAAAAAATACCATCGTTGATTACCAGACTTTGGAGAATCACTTAGTCTGGCTTGCGTGCAAGGGAGAAATCGAGATGAGAATATTAACTTCTCCCCATCAAGTTCCGAATACGGAATATTATATGGCAAAAGAATAATATGCGGGAGGCTGGCATAAGTAGGGCATTTCAAAACAATCCGAACTTCTTTTCCGCATCGATGAGGCCTTCGTCGCGTATCTCGAATTCTGCATAAGTGTCCTCGGGCCTGTGGCGGTGCTTTGTGATTGTCGCGCGCCTTCTCCCGGAGCCTTTTTTCTCGATGTGAATCAGCGTCTTGCAGTAATACTTCGGCAGGTCCTTTCCGACAAGCTCGATTTCATCAGAATCAAAAACATTATAGACCTGGTTTGTCACAAGAACCGGAATCTTCAACTTTTCTGCCAGTTGGGCAAGAGCGACAAACTGGCATGCCAGCTCCTGGTTTGCTTCGCCTCTCTTTTCCCCATGCGCAGCAAGCCGGTAAAGCCCGACAATAGAATCAACAACAATCAGCCCTGCTTTTTCCTTTGCGGCAAGTGTTTCAAGGCCTTTGATTACGTCGCTCTGGCTCTTGAAATCAAGCGGCTTAACAATCAGGATTTTTTTCAAGTCTTCCTCGGTGTTTTTCATCTGGAAGAACCGCTCAGGGGAAAGCCCTGATTCTGTGTCTATGTATATTACTTTTTTCCCCTGCCGGATACATGAAACAGTTGCCTGAAGCGCGAAATTTGTCTTTCCCGCGCCCGGAAGGCCGTAAATATTGGTTATGACGCCTGATTCAATGCCCCCTCCAAGGAGCTTGTCAAGTGAAGGGCATCCCAGCGCAAGTACGTTCATATAGTGTATTATTACAGAATGTTTAAATTATGTTGAATGCAATAAAATACAGAACTAATGAGTCCGGGTGTTTATAGCATATGGCTGACTGCATATTCTGCAAAATCCTTTCGCAAGCTTCGGGCTTGTTTTGGGAC
>Ga0172371_10000053_pt1 | contig 141685 bp, 131 predicted proteins | sample Lak12m_FD_114543 | JGI IMG/M metagenome (GOLD analysis project Ga0172371, IMG submission 114543) | Freshwater microbial communities from Kabuno Bay, South-Kivu, Congo - kab_022012_12m | ecosystem: Environmental > Aquatic > Freshwater > Lake | place: Democratic Republic of the Congo...
CAACTATGTCCTTTCCAGCCATAATGCCCCCCTCTCAAAGGGAGAATTACAGCCTTAAACTAGGACATTTCTACTTTGGTAGCTTAGGACATTCTCATTTTGGCGGAACAGGAGATTTTATCGTCACCCTGTGCAGGAAGGGAAGAGGCTCATTGACAAGAATCCCGGGATAAAGTCCGGATGGTGTCCAGCAAAAGCAGAAGGGGAGTTTTATGCGTTATAACATCAGGATTTTTCAGGGATGATTCGCAGATAGCCGCTGCTCATCGACAGGGAGGAAAGATAATTGAAGATCGCCTTCCCGGGTGTCAGGGCCAAACCATCCTTTGGGTTGGGCATGGGGGACCGGACAATCAGGCAGTGTTCCCGGGAGAAGATATAGCTGACCGTGGCATAGGCCATCATCACCGCCCCTTCGGTCGACAAAGAGTCATGCAGGTAGTTCAGAGAGGTCTCTCCAAAAACGGAGGAAATGGATTTGCCGATGTAATCCGGAAGCCCGAATTTTTCAGCGATCTTCAATGCCATGAGCAGATGGTACCGCTCGATAAACTCCTCGGAAAGAGGCTCCTCCTGCATCTTTTCGTACAGGTTGAGAAGAACCTTGCCGATTCCCGAGAAAAGACAGCAGACCTCTACCTGCTGGGCGTATTCCTTCTGCCAGTTCAGGTGTTCGGCCAAAAGCTTGCCGACAACCGCGGCGGCAAAGCTTTGGGCCAACAGCGTTCGGGACTTCTCATCCTTGGCCAGGGCCAAAAGACCGAAGCCGATGATGAAGATTTTCACGTAGATCGTTCCCAGTCGCAGAATCACGGCGGCAAAAGACGCCACCTTTCCCAAACTGATTTTACCGAAATAGGCGGAATTGGCCAGTTGCATGAGATGGCCGGCGATCTCCTGACTGATCTTTTCTTTTATTTCCTCTCTCTCTTTCTCCGATGATTCGGGATCGTCCAAGATCCTCAGGACATCCGGATCAAAACCCAGGCTGACCTTTCCCAGGGTTTCATCAAAAATCACATCTGCCTTTTGCCTTTCCTCTTCAGTGTAAGGCTGCATGCCTGGTCTCCTTGGGGTTTGCGGTGGCTGAAAGCTTCACTTTCTTGCCGATATGACGGTACGGCACGGATCCGTCGTTATCGTGCAAAATTTTCCAAAGGCTGCTTTTCGTCATAGATTTTGAATTTCTGCTTGATCCTGTCGATGGAAACCATCTTGCCGTCGCGCATCGAGGGGGTGAGGAATGACTTGAGCTTCGTCTCCAGGAGTCTCGGGTTCATCTCGCTCTGGATGGCCAGCACCCCTTCCAGGATCATCCGCTGCAGCAACAGCTCCTGAGAGGTCCGCTCGCTCAGATTGGCGGCAAAGGGCAAAAAGAAGAAATTGGAAAAAACGAGCCCGTAGAGGGTCGACGTCAGGGCAATGGGGACGGACGCCAGAACGACCGAAGAGTCGCCGACATTGACCATCATCGCGACCAGTCCGACAATGCTGCCGATCAGGCCGAAGGGTGGAAAATAGTTGGCAATGGTCCGGATGATCCTTTCCACATCGTCCCGCCTCATTTTGAAGAAATACATCTCCGAATTGAGGATATCCTGAATCTCGCCGGCCTGACGGCCGTCCACCAGAAGACCCAGGGCCCCGCGCAGGAAAAGGATGGAGGTTTCCCGTTCGTCTTCCTGCAGGGAAAGGATGCCGCTGAAGCGCGATTTGACGGCGAGGTCGATCAGGATCTCAACGATCTCGCGTGGCTCCTTCGGACGATGGCGATACGATGACAGGATCACGCGGTAGACGACCACCAGGCGGTCGAGGCGGTAGCTGATCAGGGCGCAACCCAGGCTCCCGCCGATGACGATCAGGAATCCGGAGAGGTTGAAATACATACCGATATTGCCGGCGATGATAAAGCCGGCCATGGTGATGAAGAGTGTGATCAGAAGACCGATCATATGTTTGCTCAATAGCATGGATCTCCTCCTATAGTAAACTGGAATTCCCTGTCATAGGTACGGGGGGCTGCTGTTCCCGGCTGATGATGATTTCGACGCGCCGGTTTTTGGCGCGATTGGCCGATGTATCGTTATTCACCAGAGGTTGATAGTAACTGTGGCCCGTCACACTGAACTGTGAGGCCTTAATCCCCATCCCTTCGATCAGGAAACGGGCCACTGTGGTCGCCCTCATGACCGAAAGCTCCCAGTTGCTGGCAAACGGGCCCGATTTGATCGGCACGTTGTCGGTATGGCCGATGACATTGATCCTGTAAGGGGTATCTCTTAGAAAGGAAGCGATTTGCTTGATCTTATCCCTTGCGCTTGAACCAAGATCGGTGTTGCCTGAGGGGAAAAGGAGGTCGGTGGCCAGGATGATGCGGACGGTTCGGTCGGGACTCAGCTCGATATCGGCAAACTTTGCCAATTCCCTGTCCCGCAGGGTAAGCACAGCCAGATCGTATAATCTGACCATTTCTGTTGTGCCGTGATCCGAATGCCCGTCGAGCGCAGGGGATTGCGGCTCTTGCCTCCCGGCGGCCTGCTGTTCCACCGCGCTTTTGGCGTCGACCTTCGCTGCCTTTGCCTGCGGGCCGCTTCGGGCTCCCTGCTGCCCCTGCTGGGAGGTTGTCGTCACAGGGGAGGAAAGCCCGTGGTTCGCTATCTGGCGCTGCTGGGCCGATTGATAAAGGTACATGACCAGAAAAAGGACAAACATGGTCATCATCAGGTCCGCCCAGCCCACGGCCCAGTGGATGGGAGCGGGTTGTGCCTTCGGGCCTTGACCTTCCATGGCTGACAGGGGCTGGGGAGGGGCCTGCGTCAAGGAATATCGGTTGGCTTCCGGGGCCGTGATCTCACTAGGGTCATTCATTCCTGCCGGCCGGTACCTATCGAAGCGATCCTCCATGGGATGCTGTCCCTTCGGCGGATCGTCAAATCTTTTCATAATAACCTGCCTGTCTGGGGAAAAGACAAAAGGCGAGCTTATGACGCCGTCTCGGCAAATTTTGCCGGTCTTTATGAATCTGGTTGAGGCGCAAGATCAGCGACAGTTCGTCCCGATCAGGAAGTGAAATCAGGGGAGGGGAGGCGGAAAAGACTTGTTTGGTGCGGCCTTGCGCTGTGGATGCCTTATCAATAGGGATCAATGGATTCATGGCTTTTCCTCATTCCTATAACGATGACACCATCATAAAAGCAGATTCTGTGCCAGGTACCGCATATCGGCAGGTAGAACCCTCCATTCCCCCGGCAGTGAGGAGGAGCCTGTTCCCGGAGGCGTTTCAAAATCGTTGACAAGTCCCTGGTTGTTCTGTCAGGATCCCTTGCGCTGAGGATTGCAGAAAGGCCCCGTCTTGGGGACGGACTTTGTCGCAAGTGGTGGATGGCATGGATGGAATGAAACATGAGCCGGCACGGCCGGAAATACGGGCATGAATTATCCGAGGATCGTACTGAAGAAAGGGCGCGATGTCGCGCTTCGTCACGGTCATCCCTGGATCTTTTCCGGGGCCATCGCCGCCGTAGAGGGGAAACCTGAACCTGGAGATATCGTTTCGGCGGCGGATGTTGCCGGCAGACCTCTTGGCCTCGGATTTTACAACAGCGGGGATATCGCCTTCCGCCTCCTCACCGACGATCCCACGGCCCGGATCGATGCCGGATTCTGGCGGCAAAGGATGGAAAGGGCCCTTGCCCTGCGCCGTCGGATCGTCCCTCCGGATACGGACGCGTTTCGCCTGATCAATGCAGAAGGGGATGGCCTGCCCGGCCTTGTCTGCGACTGTTACGGCCCCTGGCTTGTCATGACGATCGGGACGGCGGGCATGGAGAAATGGCGGGAGACCCTGATCGGGCTATTGCAGGAGCTCCTTGCGCCGGCGGGGATATACGAACGCAGCGAAGGGCGCTCCCGACAGCTGGAAGGGCTTTCCGACCGGATCGGCACCGCTGCCGGGGATGTTCCGGAGCGGGTGGAGATATTGGAAAACGGACTGCGTTTCGAGGTGGACCTGCTTGCCGGTCAAAAGACGGGATTCTTCCTCGATCAGCGTCAGAACCGGGAAATGGTGGGCGCCTTCAGCAGGTCGAACGTCCTGAACTGCTTCTCATATACCGGCGGCTTTTCCGTCTATGCCGGCCGCGGAGAGGCAAGCCGGGTTGTTTCCGTGGAGGCATCGGCTGCGGCAAATGAGATTGCTTCCCGGAACCTCGAACGGAACGGCTTCTCCCTGGAGCAGCACCCGGTCCTCACCGCCAATGTCTTTGATTATTTGAGGGAAACGGAAGAAACCTTCGATATGATTATCCTCGATCCCCCTGCCTTCGCCAAATCTCGCAAGGATGTGGAGCGGTCGGCGCGGGGTTACAAGGAGATCAATCTCCAAGCGGCGCGCCTCCTTAAGGAAGGAGGGCTTCTGGTCACCTTCTCCTGTTCCAACCCTATCGGCCCGGAACTCTTCGAGAAGATCGTCCTGGGTGCCCTCCGGGATGTGGGTAAAACGGCGCAGCTCCTGCGCCTCCTTGGTCCAAGCGCGGACCATCCCGTCAACCTTGCCCATACCGAGGGACGCTACCTCAAGGGGCTCCTCCTGTGCCTCCATTCCGGTTGAAGCCCTTTTGCAGGCCTTTCCCTTCCGGGAACAAGGAAAAATCTCATGGATTCTTGAGGACAGAGGCGATCCGATCGTGGATGAGCTGCGATGCCAGGGTGCTGCCGGACGGGCCGGCCATCACCGAGACGGAGGTCATTTCCCTTTCCACATACTCTACCGCGATCCTGATCTTGTCCTCCTGGATCAGGGCGGTCAGGGTTCCCGTGGCGATCTTCCGGTCCCTGACAATGTCGGTGGATTTGAGTTCAGTCAGGGTCTTCTCAGAGGCGGACCAGACCTTTTCAAAAGGGAAGTTGTAGGTGGCCCGAAGATAGCCGTCCGTGTAGATAAACTCACCGGAACGAATGCCGATCGTCTTTCTGCCAACGGTCAGCGAGGTGTCACAGGCCGCAATCAGAGGGAGTACCGCAGCCAACCATATCAACCTGACGAACAATCTGTTCATGATCGTTCCTTTCTCAACGGCTGTTGTCATGGGGCGATAAATCGCAAGGGGTGCCGCCCCTGCGGTCTGAGGAACTTCAGAGGCTCCCCTTGCCGTTGGCAAGGATATTAGTGCATTGCAGGGCGCCTTGTCAATCCTGATAAAATTCAAAAATATCGCTAAAATGCATCGTGCAGCCATCCACCTCCCATGCTTTGGTACAAAGCGACGGTGTCGGTCAGGCGCTGTGCCCTGGCAGCGACCAGGTTGATCGCGGTCTGCTGTGCCTGCTGCTGTGCGACAAGGAGTTGCAAATAGTTGGCCGCACCCAAGGCATATTGCTGCTGCATCAGCCGCAGCGATTCCTGTGCGGCCGTATCGGCGGCGGCATGTGCCGCCAGGGTTTGCGCGTCATTGTCGAGCGCCCGAAGCACATCGGCCACATTGCGCAGCGCCAGAAGAACGGTCTGGCGATAGTTGGCCGCGGCGGCGTCGAAACCGGATTCGGCGGCACGCGCTTCAGCTTGGAGTCCTTTGTTGAAAATGGGTTGGGCCAGTTGCCCAGCCAGCCCCCACACCAATGAACCGCTCTCGAACAGACTGGCGGCGGTAAGTGCCTGAAGCCCGAGATTGGCGCTCAGGGTAATCCGCGGGTATTGTTTGGAAACAACTGCCCCGTATTGGGCGTTGGCTGCGTGCAGCAGGGCTTCGGATGCCTGAATGTCCGGACGCCGTCTGGCAAGCTCTGAGGGGACGCGCAGCGGCAGTTCAGCCGGCAGGGTGAAATCGGCCAGGGTGAATTGCGGCAGATCCCCGCTTCCCGGCAGTCGGCCGACGAGCACGGCCAGCAAATGGTTCGTCTGATCCAGCCTGTTACGCAGAGGCGGAATGGCGGCGCGGGACTGGTCACGCAGGATTTGCAGGGCCAGGATCTCGCTTTGGGAGGAGGCGCCGAGCGCAAGACGCCGGCGCGTGATGCCGAGTTGCTCTTCCTGTATGGCCAGAAGGGTCTCGCTCACTTTGAGCTGCGCAGACAGTTGTGCCTGAACGATGACGGTCACCGCCACGTTTGCAGCCAGCGTCAAGCGCGCCCCTTCGAACTGATAACGCTGGTATTCCGTCTGTGCGGCGAGGGCTTCAAGTACGCGGCGATTGCCGCCGAAGAGATCGAGGTTATAACTGACTCCCACGTTTGCGTTGTACAGATTGAACGTACGCTCTTGGCCCTCCTGTCCGGAGGCGCTGCCGTTGATATGCTGGCGCTGTGCCCCCAGGCCGGCGGCAGCCTGGGGATAGAGTGTGGAGCCCGCCTGGGCCTCGTAAGTCTGCTGTGCCTGGCGAAGCGTGGCCTTTGCAGCTTCGAGGGTAGGGCTGGATTGGACTGCCTCCTCGATCAACGCGTGAAGCTTGGGTGAGCCAAGTTCCCGCCACCAGTCCGGAGGGATCTCCCTGCCGGAGACAAATCGCTGCGCCTCACCCAAGAGGCCGGGAGTGGACGCGGTCTGCTCAGGCCTGCCGGTGGCGGTATAGTCGGCGGTCTGGGGCGGTTCGGGTCGCTTGAAGTCGGGACCGACGGCACATCCGGCCAGTATTCCCAGACACAGGGTGAACCGGACCACTTGAAGCAGTACGCCTCTCGGGGATGTGCAGCAAGGTTTTTTCATTGACAGCTCCGTTCGAATAAATGATTGACTGAGGCAATTCCTACGATGACTCTCATCAATTCTACAACCTCCAGTCAGGGGTCCTTTTCACGGCATGCATCGATACGATCGTCACGGCAATCCAGAATAACGCTCTGAAGGTCAGCGCGCCGATGGTCCGCTCCTCGAATGCGCCGCCGTCCATAACGTGAAGGCCAAATGCGGCAAAAACGAGAATCGTGGAGATTGCAACGAACAGAGAAATATAGACAGCCCAACGCCTGCGCCGCAGCAGACCGGCCCCGGCGAGGATATAAGCAAAACCACCGAGAAAATTGAACCAGAGCACAAAAGGGACTACGTTGCCGAGCGCGGCGCGTGTTTCCAAACCGCCAAACAATGCGCGACCGCCGGACAAGATTGTCACGGCACCGAACACGATTGCGGCGACGGCCACCCAGCTCATTGTATGATAGGTATTCATAAAATTCGCTCCCTTGATCTTGATCGGTTTCCCGGATAAACGCTTGATTTTCACTCGAACGCCCGCCCCTCACCGGCCTCTTCCTGGGTCTTCCCATCGCGAATGTGATAGATGCGCTTGAAGGTCGGAATGATCTTTTCGTCGTGGGTTACAACAATGATGGCGGTTTCGTATTGATGGGCCATTTGGTTGAGGATGCGGATGACGGCCAGGGCGCGCTCGCTGTCCAGTGGCGCGGTGGGCTCATCGGCGAGGATCACCGGCGGTCGGTTGACCAAAGCCCGGGCAATGGAGACGCGTTGTTGTTCGCCGCCCGAAAGTTGCGACGGCATCGCTTTGGCGCGATGCGCCACGTCCAGCGCTTCAAGCAATTCAAGCGCCCGTTTCCGGGACTCTGAATTGGAGCGGCCGGCCAGCATGGGCAGCAACGCCACGTTGTCGGTGACGTCGAGAAAGGGGATCAGGTATGGCGCCTGGAACACAAAGCCGATCTTGTCCCGGCGCAAGGCACGCAGGTCCGGCATCATCCAGGTATTGTCGTAGATCACCTCTTCCCCCAGGGTCATATGTCCTGCCGTCGGTTCGATGACGGCGCCAAGGCATTTGAGCAATGTGCTCTTACCGGAGCCCGAAGGGCCGATCAGACCGACCACTTCGCCGGGGGTGACCTGCATATCCACTCCCTTGAGCGCATCGACGGCTGTGTCGCCCTTTCCGTAACGTTTACGCAATCCCTTGATGCGGATGCCTTTTTTAAGCTCGTCAACCACCGATCGCCTCCGCAGGGTCCACCTTGAGTGCGGTACGGATTGCCAGAACGCTCGCCAATACGCAAATGACCATGACCGTGATGAATCCGCGCACTGCATCTCCCGGTTCGAGCAAGACATACTTGGGAAAAATCGGCGCCCAGAAGGTAGCGGCGATCTTACCCACCACGAAGCCGATCGCTCCCAATCCCAGCGCCTGCTGAAGGATCATCCCGGCAATGGTGCGGTTCCTGGTGCCGATCAGTTTGAGCACGGCGATCTCACGGATCTTACCGAGGGTCAGGGTATAGATGATGAAGGCGACGATGGCGGCGCTGACGATAGCCAGAATGACAAGGAACATGCCGATCTGTTTGGCCGCTGTGGCGATCAGCTTTCCGATCAGGATCTCTTCCATCTGGATCCGGGTGTAAACCTGCAAACGCTTCCAGCGCCGTATCGGTTCGGCTACCGCCTCCGGCTGGAAGCCCGGCTTGACCTGCACGAGGACAGCATTGATGTAAGGGTTGACGCTTTGTGAGGCGATCACCGCATCGAGCAGGCCGGGGGTTCCGGGACGATTAAAGGCCGGATTTACGGCGGTGCGGCGCCGCTGCTGGACAATGGCGTCGTTGTCCTTGAGAAACTGCGCCTCCTGCGCATCCTTGAGCGGGATGAAGACCATCGGATCGCCGCCGGAGGAGACCATGCGGTGAGTCAGTCCGACAACCGTGTAATGGTTGCGGCGAATCAAGATGCGTTGGCCGAGTTTAAATCCCGTGGCGATGTCCGCCACGGCCTCATAGTGTCCGCGCGTGATCTGGCGACCGTCGATAAGATAGCCGGGCTGTCCCGGTTCACCGGGACCGCCCGGAACGACGCCGACTACCATGGCACGGACATCACTATCGCCTTGTCGGATCTGCATGGTCAAATACGTGACGTTGGCAGCCCTGGACACCCCTGGCATCGCGAGAATGGTGCGATACACGTCATCGTAAAGGCTGGAGGGTTCGGCATAGGGTCCCAGGGTGTCCTGCTGGACCACCCAGAGGTCTGCGCCGCTGTTGTCGAGCAGGACTTTGGCGTCGTCTACCATGCCGCGGTATACCCCGGCCATCGTCAATGTCACGCCGATCAACAATCCGAGCCCGATGCCGGTGAAGACAAACTTTCCCCAGGAGTGCAGGATATCCCGCCCTGCAAGGCTGATCATGAGGGTACCTCCGGGAGGCGCTCAACGACCGTCACCCGGCTGCGGGGACGGAGCGCACGCTGGCTGTAGACCACGACATGCTCACCCGCCGTCAGTCCGTCAAGGATCTGGACCCGCCCGCTGAGATCGGTGAGACCTACCTTGACCGGCCTGAAACGCAGGCTGTCGTTCTCGATCGACCAAACACCGAGGCGGCCATCCATACGCTGGATACTTGCATTCGGCACCACCGGGGTTTCCGGCAATGCCGACAGCCCCACGGTGACCTCGGCCAGCTCTCCTACCGGAGGTAACCTCTTCGGGATTCCATCGAACGTCACCTTGGCCAGTGTTTCCTCGGTCACGGAGTCCGCCATCGGCTCAATCCGCAACACGCGTCCCGGAAAGCTCATTCCATCCTGAGAGCGCAGCACGATACGGGCCGGCAGTCCGGCCTGCAGACCCGATACGCGGATCTGATCGAAGCGCACATTGATCCATATATTCGCGGGATCAATCACTTCCACCACCGATTGACCGGCGACCACGGTAGTGCCCGGATCGGCGTTGCGCGCCGCTACAAGGCCGCTGACCGGTGCAATCAAGCGAAGAATGGCGCGCTGCCGGATCAGGCCTTCACGATCGGATCGGATGCGCGACAACTCATGATGTGCGGCATCTAGATTGGCACGGGCGGCGTTCAAACCCGCCTCGGTGACCTGGAGCTCCTGGCGTCTGGCCTCAAGGATCTCCTCACTGGCGGAGCGTGCCTGAAGCAGTTGCTCATAGCGGATGGCCTGCTTTTCGGCAAAGGTCTTGCGCGCCGATGTCTCGAGGACTTGGGCTTCGGCGGCAGCGACAACGGATTCGGCCCGCTTGAGTGCGGCATCCTGCGCGGCGATACGATCGTCAAGATCCACAGGGTCCATTTCGCCGAGCAACTGCCCTTGCCGGACCCTTTCACCCACTTGCACCACGACCTGCTTAATCCTGCCGGCAACGGTTGGTCCGATCCGATAGGTGTATCGGGCCTCCACCGTGCCGATTCCGAACAGGGCCGGTGTGATGGAGGTTTTTTCCACTTTTGTCACGGTCACGGGGATGGGTGCCAGCGGTCCGGAACGCAGTGCCACATAAACCAACAGGATCAGCAGCGGAACGATCACCGCCAACAGCGCCAGCATTCGGCGATTCAAAGACGAAAACTTCATTTCATCCCCCAGGTGAAGAGATTGGAAGGCAAAAGATCATTCAGCGCAAAAGACGGGCTAACTTCCCGCCGTATTCGACGCAGGTATCGATGCCGCTCTGATCGGGATTCCAGGTGCATCGGATGCCGTCGTCCACGACCTGGAAACCCGCTGCCTCGAGTCCTCCCTTGATGACCTTGACGGATTCACCGCTCCAGCCGTAGCAGCCGAAGGCGGCCGCTTTCTTGTTCTTGAACTTAAGACCTTTGGCCTCCTCCAAAAGTCCTGCGATCGAGGTCAGGACGCTGCGGTTGATCGTGGGAGAGCCGACCAGGATCGCTTTGGATTTGAAGATTTCGGTCATGACGTCGTTCCGGTCCGATTTTGCCAGGTTGTAAAGCTTCAGATTGACCTGGGGGTCCGCCTGCTTGATCCCTTGCGCGATCTTCTCCGCCATGACGCGCGTCCCGTTCCACATCGTATCATAGACGAGCGTGATCTGGTTTTCCTGATAGCCGTCCGCCCATTTCAGATACTGCTGGACGATCTGCACGGGGTTGTCCCTCCAGATGACGCCGTGGCTGGTGCAGATCATGTCCACCGGCAGGTTGAAAGAGAGGACCTCCTGGATCTTCTTCGTGACCAGCTCGCTGAACGGGGTGAGGATGTTGGCGTAGTATTTGATGCATTCGGCCATCAGTTCCGACCGGTCCACCAGGTCGTTGAACAGGTATTCCGACGCGTAGTGCTGGCCGAAGGCATCGTTGCTGAACAGGATGTTGTCCCCCGTCAGATAGCAGAACATGCTGTCCGGCCAGTGGAGCATGGGTGCCTCGACGAAGATCAGCTCCTTGCCTCCCAGGCTCAAGCGCTCACCGGTTTTGACGGGATGGAAATTCCAGTCCTTGTGATAATGTCCCTTTAAAGACTTGACGCCGTTTGCCGTACAGTAAACCGGGGTATCGGGGATGCGGCTCATCAGCTCCGGCAGGGCGCCGCTGTGGTCGATCTCCGCATGGTTGGCGATCACATAGTCGATCTTCTTCAGGTCGATCTTCTTTTCCAGCTCGGCGACATATTCCTTGGCAAAGGGCGCCCAGACCGTATCGATCACCGCGACCTTTTGCTCCTCTATGAGATAGGAATTGTAGGTCGAGCCTCTGTGGGTCGAATACTCGTCTCCGTGGAATTTTCTGAGTTCCCAGTCGATCTTGCCGATCCATGACACGTTGTTCTTGATCTGTAACGCCATCTTTCTGTCCTCCTCTGATTTCGTTCCGTACGCCTCCTTGTTCGATAGGAGGCCGCTGCATCACGTGGATTCAGGTTTAACCGATAACCGAACGGCATGCCTGCCGTATGCTATTTCGCACCCCCTCCGCTTTTTCCGTATCGCTCTTCGGTGTATTTTCTGATCTTTTCGAGCTGCTCCTTGCTCATCCCCTTGAGGTACCATTGATGGCGGACATCCGGCTCGAGGTATTTCATTGTCAGCTCCGCGTAGATATCCGGTCCTGCGACGGCCTTGACCTCCGGCAGAAACAGCGTATAGAAATGTTTTGCGACCTCGTAGATGCCGTGCCACCAGGCATAGTCCGGACCGGACATGGAGGCGCCGTGGCGGGCGCGTCTGCCCTCATGGTGCCACAGCTCGTAGTAAATCCAATCCAGCTTTTCGTCAAAATCGGCGGAAGTGAGCTTGCCCCTGTCCATGAGCTCTTTCCTTATCGCCGTCGCCGGTTTGCCGAATTTCTCATTGTAGAGAACGACCAGATTGTCGAACTGCTGGTAGAAGCCATCGATAAAAGGTGCGGCGTGACAACTGGCGCAGACATCCTTCATCCCCTCGCGCCGCTTCTCTGCGTTTTCGAGCTTGATGGAAACCGGCGGACGGAGCGTCCAGCTGATCCGCGTGCCCACATCATGTGTCGCCTTCTGATTGGCGGTGGCGCCCATATGGCAGGTGGCGCAGGTCGGGGCGGCGCTGTAATCCTTCCCGACAACCCATTTGTCCTTGTGCAGGTTCAGTTTGCCTTTGTTGGCCGCATAGAGGATTCCATGTTTCGATTCCTGATAGACCTCCGTCTGGGGATGGTCCGGACCGAGATGACACTTCCCGCAAGCCTCCGGTTCCCTAGCCTGGGCCTTTGAGAAGGCGTGGCGGGCGTGGCAGGCGGTGCAGGATCCCAGCGATCCGTCGGGATTGATTCTGCCGATGCCTGTATTGGGCCAGGTGCTGATATCGAGATTCCCTCCCGAGACCACCTTGACCTTGGAGCCGTGACACTGAATGCACCCCACGGCCGCCGCCTCCGGACCGCCGACCACTTCACCCAGGTAGTTGTCAAGGGAATTGAGGATATCCCCGGCCTTGGCATGATGGCTGGAGGTCATCTCCTTCACCTGCTGGGCATGGCAGCGGGAGCAGTCCTTGGGAGTGACCAGGATCGAAACGGTGAATCCGTAATGGTCCATGGCGTCGGAGTCTTTTTTCTCCGCCCTGTGACAGGAGTAGCAGTCCACGCCTTTTGCCGCATGGGGGCTTATCCGCCATTCCTTGACGAACGCCGGCGACTGCGCCTCATGGCACTCGAGGCATTTCCGCCCTTCTTTTGAAATCGCTGCACTTTGCTTTGCCGCCATACCCGGTACGGCGTCCATCATCAGTGCAACGCAGAATAGAGCACCGGCCATCCAGGAAATGATTTTCGATCCCATAGATCCTCCTTAATCCAGTATCCATATGATCGGGGCTCTTTACGAGCGGTCCCGCAGCGTCCCGCGACTCATCCCTCCGATACCTTCTTCAGGGTAAAAAGGTGGTAAACGGTCAGCAGCGTACCGCAGAGGAAGATGACCCCGAAAAATAGGACGACCTTGAACCAGAACATCATGGCCATATGTGTCGTACTATACCCTATATCCAGTATCCGCTCAAGGTAGGTCTGCAGCACACCCGCCACTCCGAAGGTGAGACCCATAAAAACCATGGCAATCACCATGGTCCAGAATCCCCATACCCCGAGACGGTCGTCGAATTTTTCTATCCCCTTCAGTTGCGGCATGGCGAAGTAGAAGACGACCAGATTCAGCAGCGCATAGGCCCCGAAAAACGCAAGATGTCCGTGGGAGACGGTGATCTGACTTCCATGGGTGTAATAATTCACGGCAGGCAGCGTATGAATGAACCCGAAGACGCCGGCACCCAAGAAATGGAAGAGGGCCAGTCCCATGATGTACGTCCAGAGCAGAGGATTTACAATCGGATGTTTCCTGGCCTTGATGTGCAGCCAGGTATCCACCACCATGAGGGCGACCGGGAGAGGCTCCAGGGCGCTGAAGATCCCTCCCCACCACAGCCAGTAGTCCGGGGCCCCGATCCAGTAATAATGGTGACCCGTCCCGACAAGGCCGGTAAACAGAAACAGTCCCGTCTCGACATAAAGCCACTTTTCCACCACCTTACGCTCCACCCCCGTCACCTCGATGATGATGAAGGCCACGATCGCGGCGGTGATCAGCTCCCAGGCGCCTTCCACCCAAAGGTGGATCACCCACCACCAATAGTAGTAGTCCGCGTTCAGGTCACTGAAGAAGGGGATGCCGAAGAGATAAAGAAGGGACAGGAACGTCACCCCGGCCAGGAGCATCCATTGGATGAGCGATCGTTCCGTTGCCTTGAAAATGGTCATGGCAACATTGAAGACGAACAGCAGGGCGGCCACGACGATCAGCAGGTCCAGCGGGACCGGGATTTCCAAGAGCGGTTTCCCCTGTGTCCAGCCGAAGAGGAATCCGATAACGGCGGCAACGGCCGTACCGGCAAAGACGAAGAGCTGCAGGTAGGCGATTTTCACGCTGAACAACTCTCGTTTGCACTCCAGCGGGAGGATGAAGTAGGCGCCCCCCATGAAACCCAGGAGCATCCAGGCGACGAGGGTGTTGGTATGAATGGCCCGCGCCGTGGCGAACGAGAAGACGTCGATAAGGCCCTGCGGAAGGGTGAAGGCATAGTTGATGGCAAGCCACAGGCCGATCAGCACCTGGAGGCTGAAGAGCAGGAGGGAGAGTTCAAGATACCAACGGGCGACTTTCTGGCTCTCATAGCGTATCATTTCCTCACCTCCTCCGTCTTGAGGCTTAAGATAAAATCTGCGATCAGGATCGCTGTTTCCTGAGAGACGTTCTGCGGGGGCATGCCTATATCGGGTTTTACGGACTGGGGATCGAGGATGAGCTTTGTCAACGCCTCCCGGCTATAGTCGATCCGCCGGGAAATGTCGCTGAAGTCGCCGGCGATGCTTCGCCCGAGGTTGTCAAAACTATGGCAACCGCCGCAGGCGCCCATGACGATGTCCACCTTGTTGAGCGTCTGGGCTCTGGTTTCGCGAAGACGGAAGGCCTTGACGAACTTTTCGTCCTGGGGGGGCCAGTGACGATTCTCGATCGTGCCCACCCATCGGATGAACTCGACCAGTTGCACTGCCTCCTCTTTGCTCAGCCCCAGGTGGGGCATCTTGCGGAACGAATTCTTATACACCCTCTCCGGATTCATAACGATGGAGAGGATGTTGTTTTCTCCCAGGCGGAAATAGGCCTTGGTCATGTCGGGCGCATAATACCCTCCGAAACCGAGAATCGTATGGCAATCGTTGCAGTTGTACTTGTGCCAGACCTTTTTCCCCGCCACTACCTGTTCGGTGATCCGGTCCTTCTTCACGAAATTCGATTCCTGCTTATGGAAATCAAACGTCAACCACAGAAAAACGATCAGCGACGAAAGCGTTCCCACCCAGAAAATCGTCTTTGCCGTTTTGCCGGTCATGGGTTTTCCTCCTTTACTGGCGCTCACATGTCATCCAAACGGTACGCTGTTCTCCCTATGATCGACCGCTGCTTCGGGTTCGTCCCGTAGGTCAGGAGGGCAGGGCGTCCGGGCGGGGTGTCTTCATGACCAGAAAGACCAGCCGCTCGCCGGAATCGTTCCGGATGCCCATCGGCGATTGCAGGGGGATCCGCAAGAGCCTTCCGGGGCCCATCTTGAGTTTCGCCCCCCCCACGATAAACATCCCTTCACCGGCGAGCACCTGAAGGGTCACGTTTGAATTTGCCTGATGGTCCGGGACCGTCTGCCCGGGTTCCAGGCAGACCTGATTGATGAGCAGGTACGGCTCGTCGACCACGTTGGCCATCCCCCGCCCCTCTTTTTTAAAAACCTCTTTTTCCTTCAAGTCGATCAGCTCCATGGCGCATCTCCCTTTCTGACAGCGGCGGCAGGCCGTCTTGTTTCAGATTTCCAGTTTCCGGACAAAGTCCGTCAGGACCTGCGGTCCATCCTTTTTCACGATAACGGTGTCCTCGACGCGGACACCCCAGGGGCCGGTATAGAGTCCGCAGTTCCCGACGGCGATGACCGTGTGGGTCGCCAGCGGCGGCGGCGCCTTCTCTCCGTGGAAAAAGGCGTGGCCGGGAGGCAGGGGCGCCTCCTCGAATTCGATCCCGACCCCGTGGATCGTCGGCCCGAACAGATGGTCCCCGTGGCCGTTTTCGCGGATGACGCCGTGAAGGGCATCCTCCAGTTCGGTCATGGAAACGCCGGTCTTCACCCGGGAAATGGACTCCTGCTGGGCCTTCAGGTAGAGGTCATAGGCGGCGCGCTGTTCCGATGTCGGCGATCCGGCGCAGACGGTCCGGCAGATGTCGGCGCTGTAGCCGTTCACGATAGGATGGATGTCGATCATCACCAGGTCGTTTTTCCGGATTATCCGCTGGGTGGGAATGCCGTGGGCGATGTTTGTTCGGGGGCCTGACGAGACGTAGGTCCGCCAGAATTCGTCCGCGCCGGCCCTGCGCATGGCGTACTCCGCCTCGGCCGCCACCCGGCTTTCCGTGAGTCCCGGTTTCAGGGCCTTGAGGGCGGCTGCCATCCCGGCGACGGCAACGGACGCTGCCGTCCGAATCCTTTCGATCTCCCCTTCATCCTTGACGATCCTCAGTGCGGAAAGAATGGGTGTGCAGTCCTTCGCTACCACCTTCTCGGGTTTTCCATGGGGATGGGTCAGCATGTGCATCATCGCGTGGGTCAGGAAGGTATACTCCAGCCCCACGCTCCCCTCTTGGATAGAGAAATGTTTAAAGTAATGGGCGATGGAGTGGATCATCCCCACCTCATCCTCAAAGCCGGTGATGTGGTCGAAACAGGCGAGGCTCTTTACATCCTCCACATCCGTGGAAGGGACTCCCAGGGCGACCTGCCCTTCTTTGGTAATCATGGCATAGGCGCACAGACGCCCGTCACCGGTCAGATAGGCCATGTTCGCCGGTTTTGCCAGGAGCAGGACGTCGAGCCCTGCTGTTTTCATCCGTTTGGTGCAGCGCCGAACGCGCTCTGTATAGGGACTGCAATCCATAGAGGCCTCCTCTCGATCATCGATGAACAACGGCCGATGCAACCGGACAACGACTCTTGCCCGTGATTTATGTCCATGCCCGTCTCTTGGATAGGCAAGGCACCGGCGCTCCGGTGCACTCGGCACCTTTCATGGCATATGGCGGCCGGTTTGCTACAATGCGGCTGCAGTAGTGACTTTTACCGCGATCTTAATGGCCATGTTCAGCGGCTGCCTCCTGATAGTGGCCGTGGGGGGCTATTTTGGCCGCTTCGTAGAGACGCTCCACGTAATGGATGTATTTGACGTATGCCTCGATAAATTCGCGCCCCTTCTCCACTTCGTCCACCTTGAACTTTTTGCGGGCCATTGCCTGCTCGAATTGTTCGTGCAGTCCTGTCTCGATCTGCTTCATCAGGAGTTTTGCCAGCGGCTGGAGTTTTACGTCCTCCAGGGCCTTGTCCCCCGCCGGGATGGCCGGCCCCAGATCCTGACCTGCCGGTTTCAGACCCGTATAGGGGGCCCCTTCACCGGCACGGTGGATTCGAACCAGGGTCTCGAAAAAGTACATGTCAGCGAAATCCTTGGCTTTTGAGTCGAGGCGGCGGACGATGAGCGTCCTTTGGAAGGCGTCCTTGATCGCTGCCTCATCCTTTTTTTGGACCCAGATCAGGACGGGATTCACGTTTCCGATTTCCAGCGCCCTCTTCGCAGCCGAGACCACCGGTCCGTCCAGGCCGTCGCAGTGCGCGAGAACCGAGGCGGGTAAAACGAGAAGGGAAACCAACACGGAAAGTACAATGGAAATGAGGATGGTTTTGACGTTTTTCATGGCTTTTTCTCCTTTCTTGCTGGAGGTTTGAGAGGGATATAACCTGTTACGTCATACGAGTCTCGACGATCCTTTTTTGAACCGTCGGTACCAGTATCTCCGATCGGATCTGAATCTCCTTGACATAAGTCAAAGGCCGATGCGTTGCGGCGAGCCGGCAGAGACGGTGCGACGGTAAAAAAAGAGCGTATGACGTTTATATTGGTAATCGAAGCATCGCTTTTCCTCTCATCGTCCTGATCCGGGTTGAAGAAAAGAGGAACTGAGCTATATCTCAAACATAAGCATGACGAAATACACTGTCAAGGAGGGTATCGATTGGATGGTGTGAATGGTGAAGCGAATAAAGTTTCAGCGGTTTAACTGTCGCCCTAGGTGTGGTGTCACCGTTTTAGAGGAGAAGATAGACGGCCTGGACGATCGCCCACAGGAGGGTGGCCGCAGTGGCAAGGAGACTGACCGTCCCCAGGAGCCGGTGCGGGAATCGATCCCTCCCCTGGTCAAGATACCCTGTCAGGAAAGCGATGAGGATACCCGAAACAAGCCCTCCGCCGTGCGCCCAGTTGTTGATCCCGGGGAAGAAGAGCCCGAAAAGGACAAGTCCCACGACCCACCCCATCGCCTGTCGGTAAATCTGCTCGCCGTAGAAGCCTCCCCGGCTCTTGCCGTAATAGAGGATCGCACCGATCAGGCCGCATAAAGAGGCGGAGGCGCCGATGGTGAAGGGGACGCCTGCCAGATAGGAAACGAAAAAGCCTGCAACGCCGGTCCAGAGATAGAGGATCGCAAAGCGATGGAATCCGAATTCTTCCAGGACAAAGGGGGCCAGCTGCTTGAGTGCGATCATGTTGAAGAAGATGTGGAGAAGCCCTCCGTGGAGAAAGGAGGCGGAGATGAGCGTCCACCAGCGGCCGTAAGCGGCGATCGGCAAGGTTCCGGTTGCCCCGAGAAGAAACAGACTTCCGTCCGCAGGCGAAAGAAAGTTCATCGGATTCGCCGAAAGACCGAGGGATGTGGGGTCCAAGAGGAGAGAAAGGATGTAAAAGGCGACATTGACGATGATGATGGCTCTCACCGGATCGATCCTCAGCAGGGAAGAACCGGCGAAGAGGCTCCGTTTCCAGTAAGAGCCCGGATTGGCCGTTCCGCAATAGGGGCACACCGGCTCGTCGCTGCTGATCAGCTTTCTGCACTGCGGACAGAGCATGGATTTTTTTTCCGTCATGGCCGGATTCCTCTTAAATAAACCTCATGATCACCGGAATCGCGACAAAGGTTCCGATGGAGGTGGTGAGGTTGACAAAGGCGACAAGCAAAAGAAGGCGAGTGATTTTATTGCGAAAAAAGCCCCGGACCGAGGTGATGTCGTCTTTAAGCGCCAGGAAATCCTTGACCTGGGGCTTGCGAAGCGTCGCCTCGATGAGGCCGGCGACCCAGCCGGCGGCGATCAAGGGGTGGAGCGTGGTGATGGGGGCGGCAGCGGCTGATGCCAGGATCGTCAGGGGATGAGCAAGGAGGATGAGCGCCCCCATGCCGGAGAAGGCCGCCGTGATCAAAGACCACCAGGCGATCATGTTCAGGCTGGCCTGCGAGCCGGAATAGAAGAAGCCGGAGATGAAAAGGCCGACAATGGCAAGGGAAAAGATCCATCCGGCGGACCGGCCCCAGAGCCCCTTCTCGGGGATGCGATTGAGGACCTCGATGTCTATCTCGCCGCCCAGGTGCTTGAGGATGCCGGGTACATGTCCGGCCCCCACGACCGCCACGATCTTGGCACCCGGTGCATGGCCGATGGTCTGGGCCATATAGAGATCCCGCTCGTCGATCAGGGTGGTCTTAAGACCCGGCAGTTTCTCTCCGACCGTCTGGAGGGCCAGCTCCAGGACGTCGTGCTGTTTGAGCTTTTCGATCTCCTCCGCTGTGATCTCCTCGGTGGAGAACAAAGACAGCAGGAGGTCGGGAAGGACCTTCATCTTGCTCCAAAACCCCATCTTCCGCCAGGTGCGCAGGAGGGTGACCCGTATCTCCCTGTCCGCAAGGACGATCTCGGCCCCGATCTCCTGTGCCTTGGCGATGGCCCGGAGCATCTCTTCGCCGGGGGTGATGTTGAATTTCTCGGCGATCTTCCGCTGGAGGGAGGCCATGATGAGCTGCGACAGGAGGATGGAGGTCCGCTTCTCCCGGATGACCTTGACGATATCTGTCTGCTGCCACTTGTCCCGCTGCCGGATCGCCTCATAACGGGGCTGGCAGAGCTCGACGCAGACCGTGTCCGGTCGGATCTCTGTGATGACGCTCTCGACCAGGTCGGCGCTCTTTCTGGAGACATGGGCGGTTCCAATGAGAATGATTTCCCTGTCTTCCAGGTTTACACGATGGACATTCTCGTTTTCCAAATAGCGATCCCTTCTGCGGTTATTTCGGCAGGTGATTACCAATATTCGCTCCGGATGTAAAGGGAAATGGTTTACGCCCGACAGGGATGATGCTAAGAAGAGCGTCAAGTCTTTTCCCGGGGGATGCCAATTCCTTAAAGGTATGGATGTGAAGATCGGCGATTGCGTCGGAACAAAAATCAGGGATGTGGCCTTTGGCGGCGACGGTGTCGGAAGGCATGAAGATCTGGTCGTCTTTGTTCCCTTTACCGTGGATGGCGACGAGGCGGAGATCGAGATCACCGAGGTCAGGAAGCGCTACGCCCGGGGAAGGCTTGTCCGGATCATCGTTCCGTCATCGCATCGTGTGATGCCTCTATGCCGGTATTACACCCTCTGCGGCGGCTGTAGGATGCAGCATATCGGCTATACCCATCAGCTGGAACTGAAGCACCGGCAGGTGGCGGAGACCTTTCGCAGGATCGCAAAGTTTCCCCTTCCGTCGGTGGAGCCTCTCATCGGCTCCCCCCTCCCCTACGGCTATCGGGGGAAGGCGGAGTTTCATCTTGCCGCCGGGCCGGGAAGGTCGTGTCGGACAGGACTTATGGCCGCGGCGAGCAATGACCTGGTCGATGTGGAACGGTGCGAGATCGTGGATGAATCGATAAACAGGAAATACAGGGTCTTCCGGGAGGACCTCCTTGAAGGGTCCCTTTGCCCAAAGAAGGACCGGTTGATCCTCTGGTCCGATGAGCAGGGCGAGCAGCCGACGGAAGTGTCGATCGAGACCAGGGGCGCTTTGGAGATCACCCGAAGGGTCGGGGATACACGGATGGCGGTTCCCTATGGCGGTTTTTTTCAGGCAAACCTCTCCCTTGTCAAAAAGCTGGTAGAGCAGGTAGTAAAGATGAGCGGGCTTTCCGGCGGGGAGACGATGATCGACGCATACGGAGGCTCGGGGCTTTTTCCCCTTTTTCTCGGGGAGCGGGCCGGACGGATATATGGCATCGAGGGGGACAGGGATGCTGCCCGTTGCGCGACCCTGAACCTGCGCCGGGCGGGGTTTCCCCATGTGGAATGGTTCACCGGGGACGTGGCGGATGTCCTCGTAAATGAGTTTGCCTCACGCGGGTTGAAGGTCGATCTTGTCGTCCTCGATCCGCCGCGCGATGGATGCGGCAGAGGGGTCATCGACGCACTGGCCGCCGTCCGGCCGGAGCGGATCGTCTATGTCTCCTGCAATCCCGCGACCCAGGCGCGGGATGTGCGGCTGTTTTCGGATTGCGGCTATACCCTGGACCGCCTCCAGCCGATCGACATGTTCCCCCAGACCGGGCACATCGAGGTCGTTGCCGTCATGACACGGGGCAATGGGTGACAGGCAATGGTGATCGGTTGCAGGAAAAAAACGGGTATGTTAAGGAATCCCTCCTTCTGGGCGTCCTTACGATCCTTTCCGTACATTCCGGACGGCAATCCAGGAAGCCTGTTTTGCCATGGCTGCAGGAAGTGATGGGAAAAAACGCTTGGCGCAAAGAGATGAAGACCTACTCGACTCACCGGGCAGGTGAACATGGCGATTGACACCCACGCGCACCTGGAGATGGAGGCATTTGACGATGACCGCGAAGCCGTGCTCGCACGGGCTGTGCAGGCGGGCCTTACAGCGATCATCACAGTCGGGACGACGCTTCCCGACTGTCGAAAGGCTGTCGCCCTGGCGCATCGGTACGGACCGGTCTATGCAGCCGTCGGCATCCATCCCCACGAGGTAAAAGAGATCGACATGAAGACTTATGATGCGTTGCGCGATCTGGCCGGGCAGGAGAAGGTTGTTGCCGTCGGAGAGATCGGGCTCGATTTTTTCTATGACCTCTCTCCCCGTAGGGTTCAGCTGCGCTGTTTTGAGGAGCAGCTCCATCTCGCGCAAGAGCTGGATCTGCCCGTGATCGTTCATGACAGAGACGCGCATGCCGAGACCCTCGAGATCCTTCGGTTGCGCAGAGGCCGCCTTCGCGGGGTGCTCCATTGTTTCTCCGGGGACCTGACGATGGCCCGCGAATGCATCGATCTGGGATTTCACCTTTCCGTGGCCGGTCCCGTCACCTATCGCAAGGCGGACCCGTTGCGGATTGTGGCGCGGGAGATACCGCTGGAGAGGCTGCTCATCGAAACCGACGCCCCCTACCTCGCCCCCCAGCCGTTCCGGGGAAAGCGGAACGAACCCGCCTATATGATGGAAACAGCGAAATATCTGGCTGATATCAGAGGGATTCCGCTTGAGGAGCTGACGCAGCAGACCGCGGCCAACGCCTGCCGTCTCTTCGGCGTCAGCTGATTCATTTCAGCCTGAGGCATGCATCGGCCGCGGCAATTCGGCCGAAGACGATCGCCGCCCCCAGCTGAGAGCCGATGATGTAATCCCCGTAGAAAAGACCCCCCGCCGCGTTGCCTGCGGCATACAGGCCGGGGATGATTTGGCCGTTGTCGCCGATCACCTGGGCCCTGGTATTGATCAGGGGGCCGCCGAAGGTGGCCGTGATCCCGCCCCGAAAAGGGACCGCATAGAACCTGGGGGTTTGGACGGGACAGGGAAACTCCAGTGTGTTGGGGGGATCCAGAAGACCTGTCTTTTTGCAGCGGACCGCTTCGTTGAATTCATTCACCGTCGCGATCAGCCCTTCAGGGCGGATCCCTGCCTTCCCGGCCAGTTCCCCGATGTCCTTGCCTGCAAAGATAGGGGCCTTTGCCCTGCGGTACCTTGCAAACCGGTCCTTGACGACAGGATTTCTTTCCGCCTCTTCATCGAGAACGATAAAAGCGTGATTGTCACGGGTGTTCCTGGCGGTCTCCTTCCCGACTTTGACGTACGTCCAGCCTTCATCCACATAGCGCTTCCCTTCGCGGGTCACGCAAATGCCGTAATTGACCGCGCCGGAGGGATTTGCCTTGGTCGGCCCGTGCACCGGCCCTGCATGAAACTGATCCATATTGACAAGCCTGGCGCCAAGGGGCCGGGTGAGGGTGATATTCTCGCCGGTATTGGCGTTCGATCCTCTCAGGGGCATCTGGCAGGCCCATTGCCCGATCCATTCCCTGACCATCTCCGGGCTGGCATGAAATCCTCCGGTTGCCAGAACCACACCTCCCTTGGCCCGGATCTCTCTGACGCCTTCCGTTGTAAGGACCTGTACGCCCGAAATGCCTCCCTGCGTATCCGAGAGGAGTTTCAGGGTGTTTGCCTTATAGAGAAAAGGGATCTTGCGTTTGACCGCAGCGGTATGGAGGTCCCTGGAGAGCTGGGCCCCATGGGAAAGGAGATGCCCTTTGACCTGATGAGCCCGAAACTTGACCGGGGCCAATCTTTCCCTGATCGGGGCCCACTGAACGCCTATGGCATCCGAGAGCCATTGGATCGCATCCCCCGATTTCTCGGCATAGAGGCGGGCCAGATCCGGATCGGCCCGCTGCTCGGAAACTCTCATCAAATCCCGGAAAAGCTCGCCAACAGGCTCGTCGATTCCCTGTGCGGCTTGAAGGTGCGTCCCCGCCGCGCAGATGACCCCTCCGGCAAACAGGATATTGCCGGAGGGACGAGCCCTCTTTTCGAGGACAAGAACGCTCCCTTCCCGATCGGCCGCCTCAACGGCACAGGCCAGGCCCGCACAACCCGCTCCCAGAACAATAAGGTCGTATTCGTCGCTGATCTGTGGATGTCCCGCCCTAGGAAGATTCGACATGCCCGAGATTTTGGATCAGAAAATTCCCTCTGTATCCCTTTGTGAAAACCGCAGATCGCCGGCCTTGAGTTCGAGATTGAGTCCCAAAAGCTCCTGGGGTGACAAACGCGGCAGGTTCTGGACAAGATCGGCAAATCGTCCGCATTCGCCGGTATCGATCACCCTCTCGCTCAACCTTTTCAGTTTGTGGATATAATCGGCCCTGGTAAAGGGTTTGGCCCCCATGGGATGGGCGTTCGGAAAGAGGATCTCGTCCACGAGCCGCTGCCCGTTTTTAAAGAGGATTTCCACCCGGCCCCCGTGGACTTTATGCAAGGGGGCCGGTTCATCGTAAAGCCGGTTCCATTCCTTATCCTCGACCGTTCTGATTTTCTGCCAGAGCTGGACGGTATCGGGACGCTTCACCCGCTCGGGAAGGTAGCTCTTTACATGATGCCATTGTCCGTCCTGTAGCGCCACGGCAAAGGCGAACATGATGCTGTGGTCGAGGGTCTCACGGCTTGCGCCGGGATCCATTTTCTGCGGATCCTTGGATCCGGTTCCCGTTACCTTGTGACTGTGGTGCTTGGTGTGGATCGTGATGTCCTGTATCTGTTCGATATCCGATACCCGGTCACGGACCTTGAAGGCCAGATCGACCATGGCCTGACAATGAAAGGCCACGGCATGCTCCTTGGGATAGGTTTCCATGATCGCCCGTTTGGGTTCGTCGGGAGAGGGGAGGGGAACCTGATACACCGCATCCCTTCCTCCCAGCATCCAGGCGATGACGCTGTCGTCTCCTTCATAGATGGGAGACGGGCTCCCTTCGCCCCGCATCGCCCGGTCCACCGCCTCCACGGCAATCTTCCCGGCATGCGCCGGCGCATAGGCCTTCCAGCTGGAGATCTCTCCCTTACGCGACTGCCGGGTGGAAAAACAGAGGTGCACCGCCTGCTGCACTGCCTGGAAAATGATCTCGGTCGGAAGGGCCAGCAGGGCTCCAAGCCCTGCGGCAACGGCCGGCCCGAGATGGGCGACATGATCGATCCCGTGGCTGTGCAGGTCGATGGCCTTGACGAGGTCCACCTGTATCTCGTAGGCCGTGGCGACGGCCCGGACCAGCTCCGATCCGGAACGCCCGCACTGCTGGGCGACCGCGATGAGAGGCGGGATGGTATCCCCGGGGTGGCTGTAATCGGCGGCCATGAGGGCATCATGAAAGTCCAGCTCCCTGACCGCGACATTGTTGGCCCATCCGGCCCATTCCGCCTCAAAGCGCTGGGACGAGGGAAGTCCGAAAAGGGCGGCCCCGTCGCTCCGCGGATGGGCCAGTGCCTGTGCCCGGGCATGGGCCACCGGGTCCCTGTTGATTGCCGCGATGGCCACAGCGGCGTTGTCGATGATGCGGTTGATCACCATGTCGCAGACGTCTTGTTCGACCAAGACCGGATCTGCGGCGACTTCGGCGATCTTCCAGGCCAGCTGAGCCTGCCTGGGAGGGGTCGAACGGGACGGGTACACCTTCACCTCGTGGACCTTCATGAAAACGACTCCTTCAGTGCACTCTTGTCGATCCGGGACTGGGATTTCTCCTTGCTGGCCGCTTCATCCGCCTAAGGGATCTCGATATCCAGCAGGGGCGCATACTGCTGGCCCCCATGTCCGTCGCTGTCGAGCAGATCGCCCTGAAACCTCGGCCTGGGGATGGAGGCCTTGAAGGCCAGGGCCGCAGGGACAATGAAGAACTTCACATCCTCGATAGGAACCCGGTACAGATCCGCAATGACTTTCTGCGAGAGGGCGTTGCTGTCGAAGACGCGCTGGAAGCTCTCTTTGTCTTCGAACATGATGTCGAAGGTGAGTTCGAATGGGCCTGCATTCTTGCTGCGGATGAGACGAGCCATTTCGCCGAGTTTATTCATAACCTGTTTCTCCTTAGCCGACGTTGATATGTTCGATGGGAAACATCTCGCAGGGATCGTCCGGCTCCACGACATGGTTGACGCAGAAGCGGTAGACCGGCCCCCGCTCGAGATAAGCGGGGCTGTAGATGCAGGCCACCCCGGTGATCAGTCCGCCCCATTCAGGGATGGGCAGATGGAGGGCCTGATGCCGGGCCATTGAGACGATCGTGGTTGCGATCTCCTGGGTTGCGGCCGTCACTTCCATGACAAGGCAGACCTCATGGGAGCGGATCTCCTTCACCGGTTCGAGCGGCCCCATGGTACCGTCTTTTCCATAGATGCGGACGTTGAAAACATGTTCCCCGGCCTTGCCGCCGGAGTAGACCTCTGCCGCCCGCGCCGCAATCCTCTGCTTGAGGCGCTCCACCCAGGAGTCCAGCTGACGGATGATATAGGGATCTCGGATCGAGCCGATGACGATGCTCTGGTAGCCTACCTGCTCAGCTCCTTCGAGCTTCACCGTATAGGTCTTCGCCTTTTCAAACCGGCTTCCCCGAACCCGAACGCGGCGGTCGTCCAGCGCCTCATACCGGGCCTCAGTGAGATCGATGACTCCGCTGGATTCGACCAACCGGTAGGGATCGGAGTTTTCGTAGAGGCTGTGCGCGGCAATGCTCTGCGGTGAGCAGCGCATCTCCGGGTTCGGGGTTTCCACGTCGAAGTGGTCGTTGCGCAGGGTCGCGAACATGCAATCCGGAGATGACCGGGAGACGGCGGCGGCGGCGCCGCATTCGAGGATCTTGGCCGCGTGCCAGGCAATGCCCGGCGGGATTCCCATTTGAATGGGGAGACCGGCGAAGATGGCGCAGTCGCTCGCGCGCCCTGCCACGACGACCTCGGCGCCCCCTTTTAAGGCGTGCAGGAACGGCTCCTCTCCCATCATCCCCACGATGCGCACGGCGCGGTCGATCACCCCCTCATCGAATTCCGGTGCCGGTTTCAGGGGCTTGATGTGCCCTTCCCGAAGCCGCCTCTTGAGGTAGGCCTTGTCCTGCTCGGAGTGGATCAGCGCCAGCGGGAAGGCCAGTTTTTCCTCGGCGGCGATCTCCAGCAGGATCTCTTTGAACGCCGCGATGTGCGGCCTTCCACCCGCGGTCCCCGCGGATCCCAGAAGCAAGGGGATCTTCGCCCGGCGGGCCGCCAACAGCATCAGGCGAAGGTCCCGCTTGATCGCCTGCCTGGGAAATGCGGTCTTGCCCGTGCCGAGAGGCGCCGGTCCAGGATCCGTCGATCCGCAGTCGCACCCGATGAAATGGGGCTTCATATCAAGGCTCTTTTCAAGGGAGCTTTCCTTGAATCCGGATCCGCATACCCCTGTGGCGGACAGAACGCGAACTTCCAAGCTATCATCATTCATATCATACCTCGTCGTGTGAGTTGTGTCATGACCGATCGGCCGTACTTATTGAAGCGGTTCATGCCTTCTTCCTCTGCCTCCACCAGCGTATGACCGGCACGGTAAGGACCATGAGTACCATCGCCAAAAACGCGGCTGAGAAGGGTCGGGTAAACAGGATGGTGAAGTTCCCATGGGAGATGGTCAGGGATTGGTAGAGGGCCCTTTCGACCATAGGCCCGAGAATCAATGCCAGGACAATAGGAGCAGGGGGGAAATCAAGCTTCTTGACGAAATACCCAATCATGCCGAAGAAGAACATGAGATAGACCTCAAACATGCTGCCGTCGAGACTGTATACCCCTGTCGTGCACAGGATGAGAATGAACGGATAGAGAATGGAGTAGGGGACCCTGAGCATCGATGCAAACAGGGGAACAAGCGGGAGGTTCAGGATCAAAAGGACGGTGTTCCCGATATACATGCTGGCGATGATCCCCCAGATGAAATCCTGATGCTGCACGAACAGCAATGGCCCCGGCCTGAGCCCCCACATCATCATGGCGCCCAACATCACCGCGGTGGTACCGGAACCGGGGATGCCCAGGGTAAAAAGAGGGACCATCGCCCCGGCCACGGCTGCGTTGTTCGCCCCCTCAGGTCCGGCCACCCCGGCAATCGCTCCTTTCCCGAATTCTTCCGGATGGCTCGACACCATCTTCTCTGTGGCATAGGACAAAAATGAGGCTATCGTGGCGCCGGTTCCGGGAAGAACACCGATGATAAACCCGATAAAGAATCCCCGTATCATCGCGCCCGTGGAGTCTTTGAGGTCCTTCAGGGTAGGGACGAGTCCGGAAATCTTTGTTTTGAGTATGCTGATTTTCATCCGCTCTTCCGCGCTCACCAGGACCTCGCCGATACCGAAGATCCCCATGACAACGACGATAAAGTCGATGCCGTCGATCAGCTCCAGGCTTCCCAGGGTGAATCGGTTTACCCCGCCCACGGGATCCACGCCTATCAGCCCGAGAAGAAGCCCCAGGATAATGCTGACGATGGACTTGACGATCGATTTTCCTCCGAGAAATACGATGGTCGTCAGGCCCAGCAGCATGAGGGAGAAATACTCGGGAGGACCGAATGAGAGGGCGAACTTCGCCAAGGGGGGGGCCATCAGCATCAGTCCGACAACGCTCAGGGTCCCGCAAACAAACGATGAAATGGCGGATATGGCCAGGGCGACCCCAGCCCTTCCTTTCCTCGCCATCTGATATCCGTCCAGTGTGGTCATCACCGACGCCGATTCCCCCGGCACATTGATCAAGATCGAGGTCGTTGAGCCTCCATACTGGGCGCCATAATAGACGGAGCACATCATGATCATCGCCGAGACGGGATTCATGCTGAAGGTGGTGGGGAGGATCAGGGCGATCGTGCAAAGGGGGCCGATTCCGGGCAGAACGCCGATCAGGGTTCCCACCAGACAGCCGAAGAAGGCATAGAAGATGTTTGTCGGGGTGAGGGCCACTGAAAATCCGAGAAGGAGTGAATTCAAGACATCCATCGATCGATCCTCCAGTTATCTGTGGAAAAGCCCGACGGGTAAAGGGACGTTGAGCCAGATTTTAAATATCCCGTAAACGGCAAAGACCATGACCAGCGATATCAGGATGCCGCTGTACCACCGGTACCTCTCCAGGACGATCAGGAGAAAGGCGACAACCGCAAACATCATGATCAGAAATCCGATCCGCTCGAAGAGCAAAATGCCGACGAGGAGCGAACCCATGATCGAGAGGATTCTCAGCAGGCCTTCCTTGCCGGGCAGGGGGTTTTCATCCTTCAGAGAAGATTTGAGGACGGTGTTCTTCAACAGCAGAATGAGCGAGAGTATCAGAAGGGAGACGCCTAGCCAGAAAGGGAAAAATCCCGCGCCCGGGCTGAATTCTACTCTGTAGACAAGATCCCCGGAACCGATAATCACCGCAACGGATAAGACAAGGAGCAGGATACCTACCACCTGATTACACCTTCTCATGATCATACCTCTCTGGTTGTTTGGTCGAGCCGTTGGAAAGCTTATATCCACCTTCCCCAGTCATGATCGGAAGGAAGGGGACGGCGATCCTCCTACCCCCTCACCCTCCCTGTATCATTTCTTGACCAGCCCGAAACGGACGAGATCCCCCCGCAGCCTGGGCAGCTCTTTATCCAGGAACTTTCCGAACTCCGCGCTGCCCATGTAGGCATCCAAAACGACCTCCTTTTCCACATACTGCTTCCAGGAGGGGGTCTGCGTGAGCTTCTGGAAGGTGGATTCCCAATATTTCACCGCGTCTTTGGGCATGTCTTTTGGCCCGAATATGCCGCGGATCGAGGTGTAGGAGACATCGATTCCTTCCTCCTTGAGCGTCGGAACATTCGGCATTTGGGGGATCCGTCTATCGGTGGCGGTGGCCAGGACGCGGAGTTGTCCGGACTGGATCTGTCCGGCCGTCTCCCCTGGATTTCCCATACCAAAATCGACATGTCCGCCCATAACGGCCATAATGGCCTCGGTTCCCTGCTTGAACGAGACGATGTTGAACTCCACCCCTTTCGCTTCCCCCATCTTGATCGTGATGGCGTGATCGCCTCCTCCGAGTGAGGACAATCCCAGGCTCAGTCCCTTTCGCTTCTTCCCTGCCTCGGCAATGAATTCCTTGACGCTCCTGTAGGGTGCATTCCCACGGACGACAAGAACGTTGGGATCCTGAATCAAGGCACAGATGGGGGTGAAATCATGAATGTTCGCTTTTACCTCTCCCTTGACCAGGGTGGCATAGATGCCCGGGGATGTCGCAAAAATCGTATAAGACTCCCCTTTCTTTGACGCCACATACGATACCCCGACGGCACCGCTTCCCCCGCTTTATTGACTACCACCAGAGGAACAACAGCCAATTTTTCCTTTTCCATCAGATTGACGATGTGCCTTGCAAAAATATCCCCGCCGCCTCCGGGGGCGCTGTGAGTCACAAACTCAATGGGTTTTTCCGGATAAGATCCCGCTACCGCGAAGAGGGGTGCATTGGCCATGATCAAAATCAGAGCCAAAATAGCGCACCATTTCATGCGAGTCATGTTGTCCTCCTTTCTTCAGAACTTTCTCAGCCCCGACCGTATTTGTCCGTGAGGACCTCTTCCGTGAGGAACCGCTTCTCCAATTCCTTGATACCTGGAAGCCCCATGAGCGTGGAGTGTTCCTCGAAGTCGATGCACAGATCAGGCCGGTCGCACACCTCTCCTGTACGGTTGGATTCCAGGAGGGCTTCCAACGCCTTCTTCATTCCGCTAATCGCGGAGCTGCTCATGATGCGGCCGTAGTTGACCGTCGCCACACCCATCGCCTGCAATTCCTTTGCGGTCACCAGAGGCGTCGTGGGACGCTTGCGGATCCCGAAACCCATATTGACGGCAACGGGTTTTTTCGTTTCAGCGGTGAAGCGCTGGATGTCTTCCCTGTTCAGCAGGGCGTCGGCAAATAGGACGTCCGCTCCGGCGTCCGCATACAGATTTCCTCTGCGGACGGCTTCCTCGATGCCCAGCACTCCGGCAGCGTCGGTGCGCGCCATGATGCAAAGGTCCGGGTCTTTCTTGGCAGCTACGGCCGCCTCGATTTTTTTCACCATCTCCTCCGCGGAGATGACCTGCTTGCCCTTGATGTGGCCGCAGCGCTTGGGCCACACCTGGTCTTCGAGCATGATACAGGCTGCGCCCGCCTGCTCGTAAGCCTGGACCGCAAAGTACACGTTCACGGCATTTCCATATCCGGTATCGGCATCCGCCTTGAGGGGGATGTCGACGCACCGGGCGATATTACGGAACTGGTCGACGCTGTCGGCCAGTCCCATAATGCCCATGTCCGGCACGCACATCCGGGACTCCGAAACCCCGGCACCAGAAACCGTGGCGGATTTGAAGCCCATGGACTGGACAAGTCTTGCCGAGAATCCATCGTAGACGCCTGGAGTCACCAATATTTCCGAATCGTGAATGAGCTTCCTGTACAAGGTTGTCTTTTTCATACCACACTCCCCTTTCAAGGGTCCCGGCATCACTTCTTTTTGATCATGCCCAGTTCAGACAGCTCCTGCGTGTAGCGCTTCAATTCCGTGTCCAGCCATTTTTTGTATTCGGCGCTTCCCATGAAGCTATCCAGGACCAATTCATCCTCCAGATATTTTTTCCAGGCGGGCGTCTTGGTCAGCTTGTTGAAAGCCGTTTCCAGGTATTGAACCGCTTCCTTGGGCATGTTCTTCGTGCCCCAGATACCGCGGATCTGGGCGATCGATACATTGACCCCCTCTTCCTTCAGAGTAGGGACCTTCGGCAGGTAGGGGAGTCGCTTATCGGTGGCGGTGGCCAAGGCGCGCAATTTACCCGCTTCCATCTGCCCGGCCATTTCGCTCGGATTGCCGAGGCCGAAATCGACATGACCGCCCAGCAGGGCCATGTTGGCCTCCGTCCCCTGCTTGAATGAAACGATGTTGAACTCCACTCCCGTTGCCTTCTGAATCCTGTGGGAAAGGATGTGGTCCGTCGCTCCCAGTGAGGCCAGTCCCTGACTCAACCCCTTGCGCTTCTGTTTTGCGGCGGCGATGAATTCCTTGACGTTTTTGTAAGGCGACTCGGTCCGGACGGCGAGGATATTGGGGTCCTGAACCAATGCGCATATAGGCGTGTAGTCCTCGAGGCTCACCTTCACCTCCCCCTTCGCCAGGGTGGTATATATGGAAACCGTTGTCGCAAAGATCATGTAAGGCTCGTCCTTCTTGGTGGCCACATACCCGGTGGCCACGGCCCCGCTTCCCCCCGGTTTATTCACAACCACCAAGGGGACCGGAAAGATCTTCTGCTGCGCTGCCATATCCACAACACGCCGCGCAAAGATATCGGAACCGCCCCCCGGCGCACTGTGGGTGACGAATTCGATCGGTTTTTCCGGATACGCTGCACCAGCGATGGTGGGCGCACCCAACACCATGAAGGCGACAAATAAGACTGCGGAACATCGGCATAGTGCTTTCATCTCATTCCTCCTTGTATTCATTGTGTCGTATGTCATCAACTCCGGACCATTCCCTAGACCGATTGACCCCTTTTCATAAGCACCCCCTCTCTTTTGTTTTTTATCATCGAACCATTTCCGGCTCTTCCATTTTAGGATTTCTTTGTTTAGGCCCTCACAACCCCCCTTACTTTGATACAACGACCTGTGCGGGATTCGTTGCTTTGTATTTCGATTTATTGGACGTGATTTCAAAGGCCTCAGGGACCTTTTCGATCCCTTCGAGCACATGGCTGATCAGAGGCGCCACCTGGATACGCTTGGTGGCGACCAGGTGGACAAGCCAATCAAGCCACCTGTTGCTGCAGTTTTCTGAGGAAAGATAGCTGATGCCCCGCTCCCGCCATTCGTCCACGTTAAATTCGTATTTCGCGCCGATCCATGCGACCTGCACGACCTTGCCCTGGTCTCTGACCATGGCCATGGCCTGAGGGATGGTTGTAACACCGGAAAGACCCTGGGTCGGGCTGCCTCCTGCCGCCTCAAAGACCACATCCGCCCCGACGCCCCCTGTCAGCTCCATGACCGCTTTTACCGAGTCTTCCTTGCCGGCATTGACCACACAGTCCGCGCCGAGTTGCTTTGACAGGGCCAGTGATTCCTCGCGAACGTCGATACCGATCAGCTTGCCTGCACCGCAGACGCGGGCCAGTTGCAGGCAGTAAAGCCCCATGACCCCCTGGCCGATGACCGCCACGGTGTCCGCGATCTGGATCTTGGCGTTCCCTACATTGCTGACGGAGCCGCTCAAGGACTGGATGCACGCCCCCTCGTGGTCGCTGACGCTCTCGGGCAGTACCGTGAGAATCTCTGCCGGCAGGGCAGCATACTCCGCAAACAGACCGGGGATCTGACGCCCGATATTGGGCCCCTTGCGGCAAAGCTCCTTCTGCCCCGAAAGGCAGAGGGCGCACTTGTAACAGGGAATTCGGGAGCGACCCGACACCCGATCGCCCGCCTTTACCCTGTTTACACCTTCACCGACCTCTACCACTTCAGCAGAAAACTCGTGTCCGAAAAGAGGCACTGGGGCCCGTTCCGCCAGCAGCTTCTTGATCGTTGCCGTACCGCTGATCGGCAGACCGATCGCCCGCTGCGCCTCACTGACGCTGGGCTGTACGACTCTCGTTTTGACGATGACCCATCCGGGCCGCAGTTCGGGGTAAGGCACATCATCCAGACGCATGTCCCCCAGGGCGTAAAATCGCCACTGCTTCATGTCTTCCTCCTTTTCACCGAAACACCGCTGCGCGCGTCAAGGCATTTTCCGGTTTTCGTATCTCTTTTTGAGATTCATGCATCCATGGGTATTTACCCGAGGAGAGCAGGGTGATCTCAAAGAATCCTCATCAGCATCTCGAAAGCGCTCCTTAGATGCTCTTCGAGGCTTGCCTGGCATTTTTGCATATCCCGTTCCTGCAGGGCGTTCGCTATCTCTATATGCTCGTTGATCGATTCCTTTCTCCGTTTCCCGTAAGAGTAAAAAGAGTACAGCCTGCTGACCTCAATCTGCTCGTAGATCCTCTTGACCAGGTCCTCCAGCTTCCTGTTGCCGGTCCTTTCTATGATGAAATAGTGCAGTTCTTTTCCCGCCTTGGCGTAGTCACCCTTGGTTTCGTCTGCGTTGTCCAATTCCGCCTTGAGGTTTAGCAGCCTGTTTCTGAACGCCTCTATTTCATCGGGATCCAGCCTCTGGATCGCCAGCTTTACGGCAGCGATCTCCAGGATCGCTCTCACTTCATATAAATCCTTGATCTCCTGGGCGGTCGGAATATTCAGGAAATACCCCTTCTTCCCGGATGAAATGATGAAGCCTTCATTTTTCAGTCTCTTCAGCGCCTCCCTTGCCGGCGTCCTTCCGATTCCGAGCAAGGAGGCCAATTTCGATTCGGAAATGGGCTCTTTGGAGGAAAGGGTCCTCTCCAAGATCATTTTCTTGATCTGAGCATAGGCCTTTTCAGACTGCAGGGCCGGACTCTTCTGAAGCTGTTTCATGCTTGGCAATCCTTCCTCTTAGGGACGATGGTTCATTGCCTCTCGGTCGTCGCCTCTTCTATCTTGTACATGTCGTCCCGCCCGATGACCTTCTCGACATCTTGGCGGAATTGAATTCCATCTTCTTGACCGATTACCGGCTCAGAATATCTGTGGGTCTCACGATTCCTCCTCCCTGCAAACGGATACCTCTCGACACGATGCGTCCCGCGACGGATGCTAAGGTTTCTTCTCCACGGTCCGCTCTTCAATGGACCAGTAATCGGAGAAGTTGATCGCCCCCTCGACGATGGCGCGCGCTTTGGCGTACTCCTCCACAGTCATCGGCATCCGGTGATTCTCCTGAATGTACCTGAAGACCCCCTGCACGGTCTGCGTGGCTGCGAACTGGCCGATGAGGTGATAGATCACCATATTGTATCCCATCTCCCAGTACTCCTCCGTCGCAAGCTCGGGCCCCCCCAGGATCAGCGTGGGGATATCGTCGGTCACGTCCTTTCTGAACCTGCGCACCATGTCCATCGGCGGATTCGAGGAAGGGAAGGGGAACAGAACATCCACCCCCAGCTTGATGAGCGCGCGGGACCGGCGGACCAGCTCGTCATAGGATCCCTCCACCGCCCGGGCGGCATCGGTGCGGCCGATGATGATGAAGTCGGGGTCCGAACGCGCGCTGAGGGCGTAGCGGATCTTCTGCTCGAAATCTTCCAGGGGGATGATGTGCTCAAGCCCCTTGTGATAGGAAACGCGCTTGGGAAAGACCTGATCTTCCAGATGAATGGCGGCGACACCCGCATATTCGAACTCCTGAACGGCGCGGATCGTATGGAGGACGTCACCGAAGCCCGCGTCGCCGTCGACGATGAGCGGAAGGTCCACCGCGCGGACGATCCAGGAGGCGACCCCGATCTGCTCGGTAAGGGTCATGAGCGGCTCCGTGGTGGCCAGATGCGCCCCTGTGGTGTACCCCCCCAGGTAAACCGTCTCGAATCCCAGCCCTTTGATGATCCGAGCCGACAAGGCGTCATAGGCCCCGGGGATGATGAGCTTTTCTCTCCTTTGGAGGAACTCGCGCAGTTTCTTTCTTCTCTCGGGGATCGTTTTTTTCTTTTCCGGCATCGACTCCTCCCTTTTTGTGTAAATGGCCCATGAATGGATCAGGTCTTCTTCTGTGAGTAACTTTCGTATCCCGGATTGGTATGGCCGGTGTAATCCTTGTGCATGGCTTCCACGGTTTCCTGCTCGATTTTCCAGAATTCAGGAAGCCCGATCGCCGCTTCGATCTCCTCCCGGACCTCACGCGCCCATTCGGGGTCCATGGTGGCGATCCCCGTCTCCTTCACGCCTCTCCACATCTTGATCACCCCTGCAATGGATGTGACGATCGTCGCCAGGGGATAGCTGATCAGTTGAAATCCGTACTTGCGAAGTTCGGTCGGGTGAAGGCCGTTGAAATAGGTTCCCGTCGAGAGGAGAAAATCATTGTCAGGATAAGCCTGCCGGAAACGCTCTATGGAATCTTTGTTGCGGGTCATGGCGACCAGGCCGTCGACCCCCAGGGCCTTCACGGCGCGGGCGCGCCTTGCCGCCTCCTCCCACGAACCGTTGACCGCGTTTCCCGCGTCGGTGCGTGCGAAGATCATGAAGTCTTTGTCGCGCCTTGCCTTGAGTGCATATTCCAGCCGGCGGAGAAACTCGTCGATCTCCACGACATGCTCCAGCCCTCTGTGGTAGGAGGCGCGTTTGGGAAACACCTGATCTTCGATGTGGATCCCGGCCACGCCGGCGCGTTCAAACTCCTGGACCGTTCTCATGACATGAATGGGGTCTCCGTACCCTGTGCATGCATCCGCGCGCACGGGGATATCCACTGCATTGGCCACCCTGCCTGCCACTTCCACCTGTTCGGTCATCGTCAGGAGAGGCTCGGCGGTGACCAGATGGGCCGCCGTCATCCAGCCCGCTACGGAAACGGCCTTGAAGCCCATCCGTTGCAGAATTCTTCCCATGAGCGGATCGTGTGCCCCGGGAACCAATATGGTTTCACCGGTGGCGATCAGCTCGCGAAACTTTCGACCTGGTGATGGTGAAATGCTCATACAGTCTCCTTTCAAACTATGATCTATAGGGATCAATGAATCATGTGTCCGTCTTTCTCCAATCGATCCGGAATCTCCTCTTCTTTCCAAGGCGACAAAAACGAACGGTCATTTCTTTTTCTGGGTGTAGCTTTCGTATCCTGGATTGGTGAGGCCCGTATAGTCCATGTGCATCGATTCCACGGTTTCCTTCTCGATCTCCCAAAATTCGGGAAGTCCGATCGCCGCCTCGATCTCTTCCCTGACCTCCTTGGCCCAGTCGGGATCCATGGCCGCTATCCCTGTCTGGTTCACGCCCCGCCACAGGTTCATGACCTCGGCAATCGAGCTGATGATGGTGACCAGCGGGTAGGCGATGAGCTGAAAACCGTAGTTGCGCAATTCCGTGGGGCTAAGACCGTTGAAGTACGTGGTCACAAGCATTGTCAGGTCATTGTCCGGGTATTCCTGGCGGAAACGTTCAATGGAGTCCTTGTTTCGGGTCATGGGAAGCAGTCCGTCAACCCCCAAGGCCTTCACGGCGCGGGCGCGTCTGGCCGCCTCCTTCCATGAGCCGCCGGTAGCGTTTCCCGCATCGGTGCGGGCGATGATCATGAAATCCTTGTCACGCCGGGCCTTCAGGGCGTATTCCAGGCGGCGGAGAAACTCGTCCAGATCGACCACATGTTCCAACCCCCGGTGGTAGGAGGCCCGTTTGGGAAACACCTGATCTTCGATGTGGATGGCGGCGACCCCGGCCCGTTCGAATTCCTGAACCGCACGCATGACATGGATGGGGTCCCCATAGCCCGTACCCGCGTCGGATAGGATCGGAACATCCACCGCATTGGCCACCCTGCGGGCGACCGCCACCTGTTCCGTCATGGTCATCACGGGCTCGGGGGTGACCAGATGCCCTGCCGTCATCCAGCCGGCTACGGCAAGAAACTTGAATCCCATCCGCTGCAGAATTCTTCCCATGAGCGGATCATGCGCTCCGGGAATCAGGATCGTCTCTCCCGTGGCAATGAGGTCACGGGCTTTCTTTCCTGGCGATGGCGTCGTGTTCATGGCTCTCCTTTCCAATAGCGATCTTCTTTGAATGCTTCGAACGCTGATCAAGCCTGTCCCCCCGGTGCGCCTGTATCTTGTGATCCATTCGCTGCAGCACCAAAATGAACGGGGTTCGAGATGTTCCTCTTCGCTATTTTTTCTTCAACATCCCGAGATCATCAAACCACATCTTTGTCCGATCACTCTCCTCCTGCAGGAACTTGCCGTACTCTGCCGAGGATAGCCAGAAAGGTTGCTGCAGCGTGTCATCCATGTACTTCTGAAACTGCTTGTTTTCGAAAACCTTCGTGAAAGCGGCCTCCAGTTTTTTCACCGCGTACTGCGGCATGTCGGGTGGACCGACGAACCCCCTGTATGTCACGACAGGGACACCCAGTCCCGCCTCTTTGATCGTCGGGATATCTTTGAACATCGAATATCGGGATGGGGCGCCGGAGAGCAGGACCCTCAACTTGCCGGCCTTCACATGTTCAATGATGCCTGACGGATTTCCGAATTGGAAGTCGGCATTCCCTCCCAAGACGGCCAACGTGGCTTCCACATCGCCGGGAAAAGAGACAAAGTCCCACTGGACTCCCTTCGCTTTCTGGATGGATTTGCCCATCATGTTCTCATTCGATGTGAAAGAGGCACCGGCCTGGTTCAGTTTCTTGGGCCTTTTCCTGGCGTCGGCGATGAGGTCGTCCACGGTTTTGTAAGGCGAGTCCGCCCTCACCACCAGAACGCTTCCGTCTGCGATAAAATTGCATATCGGTGTAAAGCTCTTGAAGTTGTAGGGGAGCTTTTCCCGCAGGGGTGTGCCGAGGAAGGAGTTGCTGGTCACTGCCAGGATAACATAAGGGTTTGCCTTTCTTTCGAAGACATAGCCGTATGACACGGCACCGCCGCTTCCCCTCTTGTTGACGATGACCAGCGGTTGGCTGAGGAGCTTTTCCTCGGTCAAAACCTTCTGGATGACGCGACCCACGACGTCCATGGAGCCGCCCGGGGGGACATGGGTCACATACTCGATGGGCTTATTGGGATACTCATCCCCTGGAGCGGCGCCATTGGCCGCCATGGTAAAGAAAAGCAACGAGACCATCACGATTGCACCCGTAACGCTATTTCTGCCGTTTGCGTGTCTCATCTCTCACCCATCCTTTCTTTATGACAACTTTAAATGCGTTGCCGCAAGGCCTTGACGATACGGCCAGACGCTCTCGCCGTCTCTTTGGGGCCGGATCCCGCCAGTACCGGGCCAGACGCTTTTTTCTTTCTGTGACCTGTCACCTCCCTCCTTCAAAAAAGGATGTTTCCATCATCGTCGACGCCGACTCGCGGCAACCTAGGCAGTCGTTACTTCTGGAGCAGGATCTTCGCCAGACGAGACCGGGACCTCTTCAGCCACATTTCCTGCAGCCAGGGGGCGAAGAAGGCCAGCAGCGACAGCAACAGCAGCACGAAGCATACGGGCCGGTCAAGGAAGATATCCGGACTCCCTTTGGACATGATAAGGGATTGCCTGAGCGCACGTTCAACAAACGGGCCGAGGATGACGGCCAGTACGCAAGGTGCCAGGGGATAGTCCATTTTCTTGAAGGCATAGCCCAGCACCCCGAAAAATGCCATCACCCAAAGATCGAACATGCTGCTATCGACACTGTAGACACCGATGGAGGTGATGGCGATGATCACGATGTAGAGGATGTAATAGGGAACCCTGAGGAATTGGACGAGCACAGGGATGAGCGGAAGATTGATGATCAGCAGCATGATGTTGCAGATATACATGCTGGCCACCACACCCCAAAACAGCTCGGGGGTTTTTGTCAGGAGCAATGGCCCGGGCCGCACACCTGCCATGATCAGTGCACCCATCATCATGGCCGTTGCGGAGGAGCCGGGAATCCCCAGGGTGAGCATGGGGGCCATGGAACCGCCTGTAGCCGCGTTGTCGGCGGATTCGGCGGCAGCGATCCCCTCCATGGCGCCGTGACCGAATTTTTCAGGGGTTTTGGACACATTCTTCGCCACCGAATAGGAGAGGAAGGATGCAACCGTGGCACCGGTTCCAGGCAATGCCCCGATCAGGAAGCCGATGATTGTGCTTCTCACCCAGGGACCGATGGCCTGAATAAGCTCTTTTCCTGTGGGGAGCAATTCGGAAAGGCGCTTGGGAACGTCGAACAGATTGAACTTTATCTGTTTGTCGATATTGAGGAAGACTTCTCCCAGCGCAAAGAGCCCTACCGTCACGGTAACGAAATCGATGCCGTCCAGGAGTTCCAGCCGGCCGAAGGTAAGCCGTGACGATCCCGACATGATATCGGCTCCCACCGTCGAGATGGCCAGTCCCAGCAGCATGCTGAGCAGCCCTTTGATGACGGATTTGCCGGTCAGGGATGTCACCAGGCTGAGACCCAGAAAGGTCATGGCGAAGTACTCGGGAGGGCCGAAATTGATGGCCAGGCTCCCCAGAAGAGGGCCAAGAAATGTCAGCCCGACAACGCTGACGGTACCCGCCACAAAACCGGAGATCGCGGCCATTCCCATGGCGGGTCCGGCTCTTCCCTGAAGCGCAAGCGGGTATCCCTCCATGCATGTGGGTACGGAGCTCGATTCACCCGGGAGGTTCATCATGATGGAGGTGACCGCCCCACCATACTTTGAGCCGCAGTAGACACCGGCCATCATGATAATGGCGCTGGTCGGGTTCATGCCGAAGGCGAGGGGGAGCAGGATGGCGATCGTGGCCGAAGCTCCAAGACCCGGCATGATACCCACGAATGTTCCGACAAGGGCCCCGAAGAAGGCATAGAAGAGATTCGTTAAAGTGGTTGCAATTCCAAAGCCGATCATCAATCCATCAAAGATATCCATCTTATCTCCTCTCCGCCGGTTCCTGGATTCCAGGCAAGATCCAACCGGGGATCATCACCTGAACAGTTCAAGGAGTCCCGAGGGCAAACGCAGTTCAAGACCCAATTCGAAGATGATCCAGAAGACCAGCGCGCTACCGATCCCCATGACGAGAGAAAACCTCCATCCCTGGCGTTCCACAAAAGCCAAGAGGAAAAAGAACATCAGGCCGATGCAGATGATGAAACCAATCTTCTCGGCAAGCAGGGCAAGACCCAGGATCGCAGCAAGGACCAGCAGGAGTTGGAATGTGGCGCGGCGGTTCGGTATTGCTATGGTTTCATCCCTGTTGCCGCTGAAGAAGGCTTTGACGAACAATGCGATCCCCAGGGAGATGAATCCGACCCCCAGCCAGAAGGGGAGGAAGCCCGGCCCCGGTCCATATTCGGCCATATAATCGAGCTCCCATGACTGGAAGATGACGACAACGCCCACAATGAACCACAGGAGAGCCGCCATCTGGTCGATCCGATATACGTGTGGGAAGGAGTGAGCCCGATTTGCATTATTATTTTCTGTCAAGAGGAGGCTCCTTTCTTTTATCGGTCTCTGTCGGGTACAGAATTTCAAACTCCAGCGGGAAGGTGATCACCTGGCAACCCTATGGATCTGTGTTTTCCCGCTTTTCTGCGTAAGGTATGGGAGGAGAATTCAATGGATGCCGAAGCATCAGAAGGGAAAAAACCGTGGTTTGTGGGATAGATGTCTGTGCAAAACACTTCGTGGCCTCGCTTTGCGATAGGACACAACGTTTCTGATCGGCCTTTTTGCCCAATCGAATGCACAAGCGGATCTTTATGGCGGTCTGTATACGGTTCTGCAGGAGCAGTTTATATGAAAGGAATCCCTTGATTGTATACAAGGTGGATACAAGCTATCACAGAAGATCGAAACCTGTCAATGAAAAAAAGAAGGACATCGAATTGATCTTGATTTCACCTGGTGAATGAAGTAGAAAAATTAAAAAGAGCAAGGGGATGCCGATTCGGCTTGATTCAATACCCGTTGAACCTGATCTGGTTGATACCAGTGCAGGGATGGCAGGCATCGGAATGATGATCCATCACATCAGGGGCCATAGCCCTCAACCGGGTATGGCCCTTTTGCATTCCGTTTTCATTCTGCCGGCCAAAGGGGCGGGGGGGTGGTAACCATGGGAAAGGCGATCTTCATCATATCCGGCGGGGAACTCGATGATCCTTCCTTCCTCGAGGAGCAGGCCGAGAAGAGGGCGCCCTCCGCGGTGATCTGCGCCGACGGCGGCGCCCGCCGCCTGAAGGATACAGGGATCGTCCCGACCCTCATCGTCGGCGATATGGATTCGTTGGATCAGCAGAGCCGGCGGTTATATGAATCCATGGGCGCCAGGCTCGTCCGCCATCAAAGGCAGAAGAACGAAACGGATACGGAGCTGGCGCTTCGCGCGGCCTTTGCCATGGAGCCCTCGGAAATCTGGATCTGGGGGGCCCTGGGCCATCGTATCGACCACACCCTGGCCAACATTTCCCTGCTCGTCCAGGGGCTAAGGCGGGGGATCGATGTCAGGATCGTCGACCGGTGGTGCGAGGTCTTCCTTGTCCACAGACGCACGGTGCTCGACGGGGAGGTGGGCCAGACCGTCTCGCTTCTGCCGTTCGGGGGGGACGTCTCGGGCATCACCCTGACCGGTTTCGAATACCCTCTGACAAAGGCACGCATGGAGATCGGCAGCCCATACGGGATCAGCAACCGCCTGACACAGCGGCAGGGGATCATAGACGTGGAGGCAGGGTATCTCATCGCGGTGCGGTATTTCCGTCCGGAGAGGTTCCCGGGAGAGGGGGAGAGATGAGGCCCTTCAGGGTCCTGACCATAGCCGGATCGGACTCCGGCGGCGGGGCGGGGATTCAGGCGGACCTGAAGACGATCACCTGCCTGGGGGGATTCGGGATGAGCGTCGTTACGGCCCTCACCGCCCAAAACACCCTCGGGGTTCAGGGGATTCAGGAGGTGCCGCCCGGCTTTGTCGCCCTGCAGTTCGACGCGGTGGCGTCGGACATCGGCATCGATGCGGCCAAGACGGGGATGCTGCCCACCGCGGAGATCGTCCGGACAGTGGCCGAGAAGATCCGCCGGTACGGCATCGAAAGGCTCGTCGTCGACCCGGTGATGGCCGCCAAAGACGGGGCCACGCTGATGCGCGAGGAGGCAAGGGAGGCCCTCATCGCCGAGATGATTCCGCTGGCCTTTATCCTCACCCCGAACCTCCCCGAGGCGGAGATCCTTTCCGGCAGGAGGATCGCGTCGCTCGAAGACATGAAGGAGGCCGCCCGGGTCATCCGGCAGATGGGGGCAAGGCATGTGGTTGTCAAGGGGGGGCACCTGTCCGGCGATGCGGTGGATCTCCTGTATGACGGGAGGGATTTCCTGGAGTTCCGCTCGCAGCGCATCGCAACCAATGATACCCATGGGACCGGCTGCACCTATTCGGCGGCGATCGCCACCGAACTGGCTTTCGGCAAAGGCGTTGCCGAGGCCGTGGAGGGGGCCAAACGCTATCTGACGGCGGCGATGGAGCGGGCCTGGCGGGTGGGTGGAGGCCAAGGTCCGTTGAACCATTTGGCGCCCCTCTTTGCTTCCGAGCAGGGGATGACAGCCGCACTGCCGAATGGCTGGAAGAACATCCGGTAAGGAGTCATGATGAAGCCAAAGACCCAGCGACTGCGTGGGAACCTTCCGGGAGGCGAGCGTGCCGCTGGCTGAGGCAGCCGCCGTCGTTCGCCGCCTGCGAAAGGCCGGTCATCAGGCCTTTCTGGTGGGCGGCTGCGTCCGCGATCTCATCCGCGGCGTGATGCCGCAGGATTTCGACATCGTGACATCGGCCCGTCCGGAGGAGGTCGAGCCTCTCTTCACCCGCACGGTTCCCGTGGGCGCCCGCTTCGGCGTCGTTTTGGTGATTGAAGAGGGACGACCTTACGAAGTGGCGACCTTCCGCGTGGAAACCGGTTATGACGACGGACGCCATCCCTCCCGGGTCGTCTTTGCCACCGCCGAGCAAGATGTCCGGCGCCGCGACTTTACGGTCAACGGTCTGCTCATGGATCCGGAGACGGAGCGGATCGTCGATTACGTCGGCGGTCGCGCCGATATCGAGCAGCGCCTCATCCGGACGATCGGCGATCCGACGGAGCGTTTCCTGGAGGATCATCTCCGGATGCTCCGGGCGGTCCGTTTTACCGCCACGCTCGACTTTGGCATCGAACCGGCAACCCTGGAGGCCATCCGGAAGCAGGCCCCTTCCATCCGGCGGATCAGCGCCGAACGCATCCGGGATGAGCTCAACCGGATACTGACAAGCGGCAGGGCGAGGCAAGGGGTGGAGCTTCTTGCCCAAAGCGGACTCCTTGCCGAGATCCTTCCCGAGGTGATGGAACTCAAGGGGGTCGGCCAGCCCCCGCTCTTTCATCCCGAGGGCGATGTCTGGGAGCACACCCTGCGGATGCTCGCCCTTCTTCCCGAAGGGGAGGGGGGGACCGACCTGCGGCTCGCATGGGCGGTTCTCCTGCATGACGTGGGTAAGGCGGTCACCCGTTTCGAAGACGCAAACGGCGTCCATTTTTACGGCCATGTCCGGCAGGGAGAGCAGATCGCCGCCTCGATCCTGCAGAGGCTCCGTTTCGCCAACGAGGAGACGGAGACGATCCTGGCCCTCATCGGCGGGCACATGCTCTTCATGAATGTCCGTGAGATGCGGCCGAGCAGGCTCAAGCGCTTCCTCAGGCAGCCCGATTTTCCCCTCCATCTGGAGCTCCACCGCCTCGACTGTCTGGGGAGTCACGGCCTGCTCGACAACTATGAATTCTGCCTGCAAAAACTGACGGAATATTCCTCTGAGGAGCTCCGGCCGCCCCCCCTTCTGACCGGTGAAGACCTTATCGAAATGGGCTATGCCCCGGGTCCTATGTTCCGGGAAATACTCGGTGCCGTCGAGGACGCCCAGCTCGGCGGAGAGATAGCGGATGCAGAAGGGGCCAGGTCGCTGGTTCGGCGGCGATGGGCAGAGCCCGGCCAAGGATCTGCCCCATGAACCGCCGGTCCCTTCTTTTCAAGTGCATGTCGCTTCTGGCCGGGATGGTCATCCCGCTCCTTTTCCTCTGGAGTTGCAGTCGGCCTGCGCTGCGCCCCTCCCCTCCGCCGGCAAAGGTCGTTGTGAAAAGGATGCTTCCCCGTCTGGGCTACACGATCCAGGCGGGGGCATTTGCCAGCGCGGAAAACGGCGCTCGGCTGAGCCTCTTTCTCCAGGAAAAAGGGCTCGCAGCCACCTATTTTGGTGCCGGGGGGCTCTACAAGGTCCGGTTCGGCAACTTTCCTACCAAGGAGCAGGCGCGCCTCAAGGCGGAGGAGGTCCGCGAGGCGGGACTCATCGAGGAGTTCTATATCGTCACCCCAGAGGAGCATCCGGTATCGCAGCGGGCGCAGAAGGGCGAAGCCTATCTCCGGGAAGAACTCGTCCGGTTCGCAAGGAGCTTCCTGGGTGTCCCCTATCTGTGGGGCGGCGCATCGGCGGAAAAGGGCTTTGACTGCAGCGGGCTGACAATGACCGTCTATCAGCTGGGCGGTTTCGATCTTCCCCGCACCTCCGGCGAACAGTACATAGCAGGCAATCCCGTGGATCCTTCCTCTGTTGAAAAGGGAGATCTCGTTTTTTTCGCTGCCCCGGGAGGAGACAAGGTGACGCATGTCGGCATTTACGCGGGAAAGGGTCAGTTTATCCATGCACCGGAAAGGGGGAAACGGATCCGGACGGATTCACTCTCGAACAGCTATTTCAGACGGGCGTACATCGGGGCGAGATCGTATCTATGAGGCCCTGTTTTTTCTTATGAAGGGGTTGATGAAAGCCTTTTTTTTTAGTAGGGTACGAAGGGTATCGAGATAAAATCGTTGTGATAAAGAGGGGTAATGCCTTTCCAATCTACGTTTGCGATCCTGGCCTGCATCGTCTTTTGCCTTTCCGGCTGCATGAAATCGGTTGAAAAGAAGGTCGTCGCGCCGATCCCTGAAAAGAAAAGGATCGTCAAAAAAGAAGTGCCCTATGAGTCTGATATTCCAAAACAATACCATGAGCTCCTGCGGGGAGCCAAAACGGATGACTGGAGGCTTCCCGAGATATTCCTGGCCGTGGCCGACCGGTCCGAGGCCGAGGGGGAAGAGGGGAGGGTGTTCTACTTCCTGGAGAAAGCCGCAAAGGCCTTTTCCCTGAGAAAGGATTCCTCGGGTGAAGCGCTGGTGTTCACCCAAAAGGCGCTTTTCCTGATGCATCTGGGTCGCGAGCGTGAGGCAACAGCGATGCTGCGGGAGGCGGTCGAAAGATGGAAGGAGCCGCCGCTTCGCGCTTTTCCGGAATACCTCGACGGACGTCTGGCCCTGCAGCAGGGCGGATTTGCCCACGCCCGGGAGCTGCTCGCCTTGTCCCTGAAACACAATACTTCTTTTCAGACGGATGTTCATCTTCTCAGGCTGAAGCGTGACGCGGAACTTGCCGCCGGGATGGCGGCGGTTCTGTCCGAGTACCTCCCGCGCCTCCTGGCTGTGTATCGACTTCAAGAGACACAGCAGGAGGTTCGAACTTCCGGCGAAGGCGGCTCCCACCTCCGCAGCGCCCTGGCCGCGAATGATGCGCTGCGGAAAACGGCGATAGGGCCGTTTATCCCCGACAGGGATTTTGAGAGTACCACAGCCGATGCCTATGCATTTATGGGGCTCACCGACGGCATGAAGGGCAATGGCAAGCAGGCCCTGCACGCGCTCCTCCAGGCGACGGCCTCGGCCAGGAAGGCCGGCCACCGGGAGGCTGAGATCCGGGGCCTCCTTTTTTTAGGTGAACTCGGTCTCACCGGGGAGAACAGAAACGAGGGGCTGTCGGCGGCGGAGGCATTCCGGGAAAAAGCGGATGCCTGCCAAGCCTCCTCTTATCGGATCTGGGCCAGACTCATTTTGGCCCGTTACAGCCGGGAGCTGGGAAGGAGAAATGAGGCGATTGCGACCCTCCGGGAGGCCGACGCGATCCTTTCGGTTCAGGGGTCCGAACCCGAGGCGGAGATGCTCGCTGAAGTCTGCCGCCTTCAGCGGCGGGTCCTGTATGAGTACCTGGTCGAGATGCTCGCGGCGGTGGGGCATGCGGGTGAAGCCCTGGTGGCGGCGGAGAAGGCCAAATCCCTGCTGATGTCGGATCTTCTGGCCGGCCGGGATATCGGACGAACCCCCACTGAAAAGGCGCTGCTCGGCAGGGAGGCGGAGCTCGCTGAAATCGTCCGTGCCCTGCAGCGACGCATCCTGCATGTGTCGGGAGAGGCAGCCACAGGGGAGCTTCTGGAACGGCTCAGAAGGATCCGTTCCCTACACGGCGAGCTCCTCGGTCAGATCGGCAGGGAAAGCAAGGGGCTCCTCCCTCTTGTTTCAACGCAGGCAACGGACCCGGCCGCCTTGCAGCACCTGCTGGATACGGATACCACCCTGTTTTCATATTTTGCGACCGACACGGGCCTTTACGCCTGGGCGGTCCATCAGAATATGGTCCAGATGGCGAAGATCGATCTCACCCGGGCGGAGCTTCGGGCCTTTGTCCTTTCCTATCTGGAAACGATATACTCCCGGGACAGAAAAAAAACGGAAAGCCTCTCCCGCAGGGCATACAATCTCCTGCTCAAGCCGTTGATCCCGTTCGTTTCCGGGGACCGGATCGGATTTATCCCCGACGACTGCCTGAGCTATTTTCCCTTTGCAGCGATGAATTATCGGGGAAAGTCGCTTGTCGAGGGATTTTCCATATTTCAGCTTCCAACCGCCTCTTTGCTGGAGAAAATTGTTGCGGAAAAGGGGCCGTCCGGCTTCAGGATCCTTGCGTTCGGGAATCCCGATCTGGAGGATGAGACTCTGGATCTCCACCATGCAGTGGAAGAGCTCAAGAGGATCGTGAAGCAGGGCGATAGCGCACTGCTCAATCGGCAGGCGTCGGAGACGATGGCCGGAGAAGTGAGGGCCAATTATAACATCCTCCATTTTGCGGTCCGCGGACAGTTCAATCCCGATGAGCCGCTCCATTCGGGACTCCTGCTGACCCCGGGCGCGGGTCAGGACGGCGTTCTGACCGCCCTTGAGATCTTCCGGCATCGCTATCCGGGGCAGGCCGTGGTCTTGAGCGGCTGCGACCCTCTGCCGGAAAAGGATCCGGAGGGAAAGGGCCTTACAGCGATGCAGACGGCATTCCTTCATGCGGGAAGCCCCTCCGTCGTCACGACGCTCTGGCTTGTCGACGACCAGGCGGCGGCCCGCCTCCTGGAGGTCTTTTACCGGCAGCTGGAACGGAGAGGATCCTTTGCCGATGCCCTCCGGGCGGCGCAGCTCCGGTCGCTGCGTGACGGCAATCCTCCTTACGTCTGGGCGGCTTTCACCCTGACGGGAAGGTATTAGAAATAAACGGCCTTACCGCCGTATACACACAGAAAGGAGATCCATGAACATAGACAATCTACTGGTTACCGGGGGGTGCGGCTTCATCGGAAGCAACTTCATCCGTCATCTGCTTTCCCATGCAAGCTTCAAGGGCCGGATCATCAATGCGGACAGCCTGACCTATGCCGGCAATCCCGAAAACTTAAGCGACGTCGAAAAGGCCTGGCCCGAGAGGTATCTCTTCGAGAAGACGGATATCTGTGATAGCGCGGCGGTCCGAGGGCTCTTCGAGAAATACGGAATCGACTCCGTCTGTCATTTCGCCGCCGAGTCCCACGTGGACCGCTCGATCCTCAGGCCGGACAGCTTCATTCAGACCAATATCGTGGGGACCTTCAACCTCCTGGAGGCGGCCAGGGCCAGGGGAAAGGAATTCCGTCTGTTCCATCACATCAGCACGGACGAGGTGTACGGGAGCCTCGGCCCGGTGGGTGCGTTCACCGAGGAGACCCCCTACCGACCGAACAGCCCCTATTCCGCGTCCAAAGCCTCTTCGGACCATCTCGTGCGGGCCTACCATGAAACCTACGGCCTGCCCACGACCCTGTCCAACTGCTCCAACAATTACGGCCCCTACCAGTTCCCGGAAAAGCTCATTCCCCTGGTGACCCTCAACGCCCTGGAGGAAAAGCCCCTCCCCGTCTACGGGGACGGCAAGAACGTCCGTGACTGGCTCTATGTCACGGACCACTGCGAGGCGATCCGCCAGATCATGGAAAAGGGTCGGCGCGGGGAGACCTACAATATCGGGGGCCACGCGGAGATGGAGAACATCACGATCGTGGAGATGATCTGCGACCGGGTGGACGAGTTCGCGCCGTCCGCCAAAGGCGGCTCCCGCCGCCGGCTGATCACCTTCGTCAAGGACAGGCCCGGCCACGACCGGCGCTATGCCATTGATTTTGCGAAATTGAATAACGAGCTGGGCTGGTCTCCGGAGGAATCCTTCGCGTCGGGCCTGCGAAAGACCGTTTGCTGGTATCTCGATCATCTTCCCTGGAGCCGGCGGATCAGAAGCGGTGAGTATCAGTCCTGGATCAAGGAGCAGTACGGCAATCGGTGATAAAGGCCCGGGAATGTCGGGGCAGGGATTATCTGCTTGAGCGGAAGCCAAGGGTTTGCTACTATCAGATGCAGTCTTGAAGCACAGGCCCCGATAACTTCCTCTATCCGCAGGATTTGGCCGACGGAGGGCGGGGCAATAGGAACGGAAGCAGGAAAGGAGAAGGATATGTCAAAAGCGGAAGAAGGATTGAAGGAGGCCTTTGCGGGAGAGTCCCAGGCCAATCGGAAATATCTGGCCTTTGCGGCAAAGGCGGATCAGGAGGGATTTCCCCAGGCGGCGCGTCTGTTCAGGGCCGCGGCTGAGGCGGAGACCGTCCATGCCCACAACCACCTGAAGGTCCTCAAGGGGATCCACGGCACCCGCGAGAACCTGGAAGCGGCGATCAGCGGGGAAACCCACGAGTTCAAGTCGATGTATCCGGGGATGATCGAGGCGGCCAAGGCGGAAGGGAACAAGGAGGCGGAGCGCTCCTTCAACTTTGCCAACGAGGTGGAAAAGGTCCATGCCCGGCTCTATCAGGAGATGCTGGCCGGCCTTGAAAAGGCGGGTGAGACCTATGCCTATTATGTCTGCCCGGTCTGCGGCTATACAGTGGCCAAGTCGGCGCCCGAGGCCTGCCCGGTCTGCGGGGCCAAAGGAACGATGTTCAAGAAGATAGAGTAAAGGAGAAGACTATGGAATCACGGTTGAATGCGCTGGAAATCGCGCTGAAAAACGAGATGAACGAGCACCATTTCTACAAGAAAAACGCGGAGAGGACCCAAAATGCCGTGGGCAAGGCGATGTTCGAGCAGATCGCCGGCGAGGAGCTGGAGCATTACGAGCGGCTCCAGCAGCTTGCCGAGAACTGGCGCAAGGACAAGAAATGGCCGGAGACCATCCCCCTCAAGGTGAAGGAAACGCCGGTGCGGTCCATCTTCGGCAAGGCGGCCCAGGCGAGCGGAAAGGCGGCCGCGGCCGGTGATGCGGATGACCTCAAGGCAGTCCGCACGGCCATTGACTTCGAGGCCAAGGGGGCGGCCTTCTACGCGGAGCTTCGCGACCAGTCGTCCGATCCCAAAGAGAAGGCGTTCTTCGGCCTCATGGCCGCTATCGAGCATGAACACTACGCCTCCCTCAAGGATACGGAGGAGTACTTCATCAATCCCGGAGGCTGGTTCCAGAAAGCCGAGAAGACGAACCTCGACGGCGCTTAATCAGGCCGAGGTATTGAAAAAGAAAGCGGGCCGGCGGGATGCGGTCCGCTTTTGTTTTGGCGGGATGGGGATTCAGGCGGCGCCGTTCCTCGCGGATTCTTCGATCCCCTCCAGCCGGAGGGTCAAGTCGTTCCAGTTATAGTAGAGATCCTCCAGCTCCGCGGTGATGGCCTTGAGCTCCTGATTCAGGCCTTTGATCCGCTCCGGATCCTGGTAGGTCTCCTGCTCGCACAGGAGCGACTCGATCTCCTTCTGCCGGGCCTCCAGCTCGGCGATCCGCTCTTCGGTCTTCGTAAGGTCGCGCCGGAGCGACGAGGTTGCTTTCGAGATCCGGTTCCTCTCTTCCGCCTCAATCCGTCGTTCTTCCTTTGTCTTTCTGGTCCGCTCCGCTGGTTTGCGGGATGTGTCCGCGGTTTCCCCACACTCCTGCGCCTCTGCCGCTCCGGCAGCCTCGGCTTGCGCAGGGGAAGGCGCGGAAGCAGGTGCCGAGACGGCCGCTGACTGGCCTGCCGACAGCTCCTCCCGCCTCTTTTCGATGAAGTAGGAGTAATTGCCCGGGTACTCGTGGCAGACGCCGTCCCTGAGCTCGAAGACGCGGGTGACCAGGCAGTCGAGAAAGAAGCGGTCGTGCGAGACGATCAGGATCGTCCCCTGGTAGCTGAGCAGGGCGTTCTGGAAGATCTCCCGCGTCTTGAGGTCCAGGTGGTTGGTCGGCTCGTCGAGGATCAGGAGGTTCGTGTCCGTAAGCAGGATCTTCAAGAGGACCAGGCGCGACTTCTCCCCGCCGGAGAGGACCGAGATCTCCTTGTAGATGTCGTCCCCGGAAAAGAGAAAGGCGCCCAGGAGGTTTCGCCTCTCCTGGTCGCTGCTCCGGGTGCCCGCGGCATTGACCTCCTCCCAGATCGTCCTGCGGTAGTCGAGGTTCTGGGCGCTCTCCTGGGAGAAGAAGGCCATCTTCACGTTGAGGCCGCAGCCGACCTCGCCCGCGCTCGGGGCCTCTTCGCTGCTGAGGATCCGGGAGAGGGTGGATTTGCCCGCCCCGTTCACACCGACGACCGCTGCCTTCTCTCCGCGGTAGAGGGTGAAGCTCACGTCATGAAAGACGTTCAGCTCCCCGTAGGATTTGGCCAGGCCGCGGATCGCGAGGACTTCCTTCCCGCTCCGCGGGGATTCGGGGAAGCGGATCTTGACGCTTCTTCCCTGCCCCTCCTCCTGGAGGATGTTGAATTTCTCCAGCATCTTGATCCGGCTCTGGACCTGGCTCGCCTTGGTGGCCTTGTAGCGGAACCGTTCGATGAACTCCCTGATCTTCTTGATCTCCGCCCGCTGGAGCTCCATCTCCTTTTTCAGGGCCTCGCGGCGGCGGTCCTTCTCACGTAGGTAGTAGGAGTAGTTTCCCTTGTAGATCGTGATCGTCCGGTTGGCGAGCTCGGCGATCACGGTGACGATCTTGTCCAGAAAGACCCGGTCGTGGGCGATGGTGAGGATCGTGCCCGGGTAGTCCTTGAGCCAGCTCTCCAGCCACTCCATGCTCTCCGTGTCGAGGTGGTTGGTCGGCTCGTCCAGGAGCATGATGTCCGGCCGGGAAAGGAGGATCACGGCGAGCTGGATCCGCATCTTCCAGCCGCCGGAGAAATCCGCACAGTTCTTCTCAAAGTCGCTGTTGCGGAATCCGAAGCCGGCCAAGACCTGCTTGGCCTTTGCGGCAAAGGCGTAGCCGTCTTTGGCGTTGAAGCAGGCGACCGCGTTTTCATAGTCCTTGAGGAGTTTTTCATGGGCCGGATCGTCGGCGTCGGAGTGGTGCGAAAGCGCCTCTTCACCGCGCTTCACCGCCTCCTCCAGCTCGGCGATCCCGCTCTTTTGCCGCAGATAATCCATCAGCGGCATGGGTTCGAGCTCGACCAGGTCCTGGGGGAGATAGCCGATCGTCACCCTCTTGCGGTCCGGGATCTCGATCGATCCCGCATCCAGATCCACACTGCCGAGGATCGTCCGCAGGAGGGTGGTCTTGCCTGTCCCGTTGTCGCCGACCAGGCCGACCCGGCTGCGGTCCGTGATCGTCCAGTTGATCTTCTCGAAGATCTTCCGGTCGGCAAAGGAGAGGCTGATGTCTTTCAGGTAGATCAAATTCCAAAATCCTCTTGCATGGTCATTATTCCCGGCGCCTTATATCAGGAGTCGGCCTCCAAGGGAAGCAAATGGTGATCCACCTCCCGGATGATCCATTATCAAAAAATAATTGACAAAGGGTCCATTAAGTGGTTTTCTTTCAAATCTTTCTTCGAACACTTCCGATTTACATCGCTGCTTCACGAGTTTCGTCCGAACATTTCAATAGGCAGGCAGGGCTGAGGGAATAACCGTGACGAAAGCGCCATTTAAGGATAGTACCATTCAACACTCATGTTTTGAATCGAAGACCGACCGGTACCCGCTGTCCCATTGAAGGGCTCTAACGGACTCCCGGGGTGTTTAATACCGATCCGCATAAAACGCTGAAATTAAAAAGGGTAGGTCCTCAACAGATTGATAACATGAGAGTTGTGACCAATTTCAATAAAAATACGACGGTGTTATTTACGACAAAATTTGCGTTGTTTAGGGTGTTATCTGGATACTTATAAACATTGTTATATCTCTCAACGAGATAGGTGCATGAAAGTAGCAGCAGATTCTCAGTGTTTCTCATTCCTGATTGACGCTATTAACGGCATCACGAGGCCAACAGATGGCATAGCTCATGAGAAGATCGCCCTTTTCAGAACGTATCTTTATCTACCAGAGACACTCTATGCGACTCCAACTGTCCTAAACGAGTGCTCGAAAATACGTGACATCACAAGAAAAGAGCTACATGACAGTTACTTTATGGTCCTATTTGACGAAGTCTTCATTGAAGATAGAGATAAAGTTATCGAACTTTCCGGCCAATATTCCTCTTTTCATTCAGGAAAGAATGATTGCTATATTTTGGCTGAGGCCGAGTTGGCAAATATAGATTTTTTTTGAGCTACGATACCAAGTTTCTCTCTCGCCTTGCCAAGATAGCTTGTAGGTCCCGGCTTCTTAAGCCGTCAATCTTTTGGAATGAGTTGGCGATCCGTAAAGGAACAAGCCCGAATAAGCGTCCTACAAAAACAAATCCATTACTACAGCAGGATTGGTGGGTATGGTAGCAAGAAAAGAGATATAACATAGGCTTTCAGCGGGTCGCGGCCAAAAAGCGGCCGCTCCTGCTGAAGCCTTCGTTCGGCCCAGGAATTGAGGTGCAAAACATGAACACAAGCTGTCCCAACTCTGTGGAGGATGTCCTGCAGGCGATCTCAGACGGGAACATCTTGGAACACCTCAAGAACAACGTCGAACTGAAGTCCTCCTGGAAGCAAGAGCACGGCCACAAGGTGAGCGCTTTCGCCAACAAGTTGGACGTGCGACGTGCGTGGATTGTTCTCGGGCTGAGCAACGATGGTGTGCCATGCGGCCGAGATCAGAACTGGGCAAAACAGACAGAGGAGATGGTTTCGCAGCATCTCAATGAGAAGTTGGACCCGCTCCAATCCTGCCGCTTCATCCATACACGAACCATCAATAGCTCGGCCATCCTGATTCTGGAGCTTGAGAATCCAGGTGATGTTGTTTACTGGGGGACCGATGCGTACGGAGCGAGTGGCACAACGATCTCCAAACTCGAACCGCATCAGATACTTGAATTACGATTGAAACTCCCTGGGTTGACGGACTTCACCCGACAGTCCTCACAGGACGGCTACGACGATCATTTAATCGACCTCTTTGCGCAAAGAGTACGAAGCAAGGGCCACGCCCTCGAACAAGGCGACGCGATGACCGTTCTTCGGTCTCTCGGAATGGTCGGTACGCAGGCGGCTCGCATCCTATTTGGGGATTGTGCCTTCCGCATTGTGAGATACAACGCGGCGGGCGAGCCTGTCTCAAATGAACGGCGAAATTGTCTTTACCACCTGCTAACTGATAAATTTCACGAAGACATTCAGTCGTGGACCGCCGAGCAGATCGGCAGAACCTACCGCGCATACCCGCTACGGGCATTGCAGGAAGGCTTCGCGAACGCGGTTGCACACGCTGCCTACTTTGAGCAGGACGGCGACCCGATTGTTGAGCTTCACCCGGACCACTTGGTCATCAGCAACCTCTGCCTCAGAGAGTCACGCTACTTCGCGAATAGATGGTTCTCCCGATCACACAAGACCGTAAACGCGTTTCTTATGGAACTCCTTCGCGTCGCTGGGCATGTGGACGAGCTGGGACGCGGCAAGAACCTCATCTTCTCAGAATCTATCAGTCAGGGTAAAGCGCCACCTTCTGTCAAAGTCCAGGGCGCTGGTCGGTATTTTCGCTGGGTGCTTACGCTCAGCGGCCACACAGCTGACCGCCGACATCTGCGCATCTTCAAAGGTATCAAGGACATCTACGGTGACACCCCTAAGGCTCTCATTGCGCAGGCGTTGGTACTATGGAGCTCGAAGCAAGTGAGTGAAATACGGGACTACGTTGACGACAGTTACACGGACCTCTTTGCGGAAGTGCTTTCCGACCTAAACGGTCCTATATTCTACTACCAGGAAGAGGATCGCGTCGTCCTCCATCGGTGGGTCCGGGTGATGCTTGAGGAAGGGAAGGACGCGAAGCAACTTACTCCAAGTGAAGAGAATCGGCAACGCGCATTCATCACGCGGTACTGCGCTAAGTACCAGGACGGCTATATAACTCCGAAATTACTACGTCGTTTGACTCATCTTGGCGACAATTCATCTGCAAAGTCGTATGCAAGTCGTCTCCTCAAGAAGTGGGTTGCGGAGGGACACATTACGCGCATTAGGACGGGGTTGTATGAAATCGTACCCGAGAAGACACGTCTTCAGCAGGATTTGGAACAATTGCTGAAGAAACTACTTTCAACAGAAAAGGCCGAACAATTTCCTACAGGTGACTCCGTAGCCCGCATCGAAGACAGCGCGGGTTACGGAATTCATGAGGAATGATGTTGGATGAAAGAGATAATGAAGGAAGACTACGAACTCACTCCGGCTCAAGCCGAATGGGCAAGCAGGCGTAGGCACGGTTTGAGCCCATCAAAACTGAAAGAACTCATAAAGAAGCAAAAAGGACGATGCGCTCTCTCGGAAGCCGAGATGATTTTCGATAAGGAACACGGAAATCCAAATATAAACACCAGGGGGTGCCACCCACTCTATGCGGCAATCGATCACATCTCTCCAAGCAATGATTCTTACGGCCATCAAATTGTCTGCTATGACCTGAACGATCTCAAAGGCCATCTTCCACACAAGATCTTCAAGGAACTCCAACTCACGGCAGCATGGAAACAATTGATGAACGAGTGGCTCTTGCTTTCGGAAAAAAACCGTATGGACATAGAGGTATTCAAGAAGGTGATTAGAGACTGAAGGACCGTCCAACAAATCACTCAAGCGGGACGCGGCAAAAGGCCGCCTCGCCTATTAGCTTCGCGTTATCTGCACATTTATGGCATGACGAAGGGAGGGAGGAAATCCTATGGCGATGATAAAGTGCCCAGATTGCGAAGGCGAACGGACTTTTGATCCAGATTGTGGTGATGGCGTCTGTTCGGAATGTCATGGAACAGGACTGGAAACGGATCCTTTGACGGCATTCACGGATGCTCTATCTGGGCAAAGTCAAAAATGTGATGCATGCGGTGGAAGCGGAAAATGTCAAACATGTTACGGAAAAGGTTACTTGTACGAATAAGGAAACCAGAAAGGAATTCACAGCGAAGATAACAAGCGGGTCGAGGCGAGTGTGAATAGCTCCGCTTAATTTACGAATGAGTGCTCGTCGTCTCCCCCTTGATGTTGGCGCAGACGCCGCGCCCCCGCGTCAACGGGGCCGCGTCTTACCATCCGCTGATTGACCCGGCGCTTCGCGCCTGGCCAACCAGCGGATGCAGCGGCCGGCCGGTTCCACGAGCTCGCTCGCGATCCCGTCCACCGCTGATCCGCGGTCTTGTTAGGCCTCATCCATGACCACAATTTTGTTGACATGGTGTAGCCATTCGGCTACAATGGTGCCATGATCGAAATCCTGAAAACAGAGGCTTTTGCGGAACGGCTTGATGGACTGCCAGATATCCGCGCTCGTGCTCGGATCCTTGTTCGGATTGAAAGATTAGCGTCCAGAAACCCGGGAGACGTGAAGCCTGTTGGTGAAGGTGTATAGGAGCGGATTATGACAAAAACAAAAACTTCCAGATACGATGTCGCTGAACACCTTTGCACTCCAGAGGAAATGGCTGCGTATCTTGAGGCTTGCCTTGAGGAAGCAAACGGTGACGCGACTCTCATTGCCAAAGCGTTGGGTGATATTGCTCGGGCCAAAGGTATGTCACAAGTAGCGCGTGAGGCTGGTCTCTCACGCGAAAGCCTCTATAAAGCGCTTTCCGGCGAACGAGCTCCGGGGTTCGACACGATATTGAAGGTTATCGGCGCTCTCGGGCTGAAATTGCACGCGGAAGCAGTCCGGGCAAGTAACTAAATCTCCCAACCTGTCACTGGTGGGGACGGTGAATACCACGCTGCCCCACAGCTCTTCGTTCGCAAGGAGAAAGTACATGTGATTCGTCATAGAATAGAAATGGATCATCTATAGAAATTATTACATCTGAGACATTACCCCCTGTAGGTGCCCCACATTAAAGAAACACATTTGTATAAGCTAAATAGGAGCAAAGATGTGGCTGCTTCAGAACGTATCGGAGGAACGTTGGGATACTTGATCATTGTGATAGTGACGTTCGCCGTTCTCCAGACAGTTGTCGTCATCGTGCACGAGTTTACTCATAGTACCGTGGCTTGGCTCCTCGGATGCATGCCAAGCCCGCTCGACATTGTATGGGGCAATCCTTTGCTGATGACGTGCTGGGACGAAGGGGTGGCATATTCCAGACTCTTTCCCTCCGGCCATAATCCCGCAGAAGCAATTATCGGCGGGAGCCCATTGGTCTTTCATACGATAATTGTAACCCTGGGCATTGTGTTTCTGCAGAAGCAATGGATGACGGAAAGGAAATGGCTTTTCCACACCCTCTTCTGGTTCGTCATAGCCAACTTTATGGAACTGATTGCCTATATCGTGATGCGCCCGTTTGCCTCAGGCGGCGACACCGGACATTTCAACCGGGGGCTGGGGCTTTCTCCCTGGATTCTCTTTGTCGCCGGAACGCTGATCATCCTGGTTGGATTATATGTTCTCTTCCGAAAAATCCTGCCCCGCATGTATGCCGTCTTTGCGCAGGGAAACCGACTAACTGAATGGATGATTCTTTCGGTAACCGCCTTTTTTCTTTTCATGTGGGGAAGCGGGATACGGATAGTGTTCTACATCTACCCCGATCCCCAGTGGATGTTCGGACTGCTTGGGTTTGCGGCTTTCGGTGTTGTTTTGTTCGCATGCAACCCATCTCGGTACATAAATCGTTAAGCATGCAGAGCTTCGTGCAATAAAAAGATTAGCTCTCAGAATGAAGGCGGATTCAAAAAGTCGTTTTGCAACCGACGTATGACGAAATACGGCATACAGAAAGAGGTGTTGCTGGCATAAGCTTGTCGGAAGCGCAATGAGAATCGAATGTTTAATGCGAACCATTCAATCCAGCGGACGCAAAGGGCTGCGCCGCTGATTTTGGCGTTGGCGTGGACGCTACGCGCCCGCGCCAACGGGGCCGCGTCTTCCCATCCGCTGATCCGCGGCCCCGTTATGCTTATTCAAAGGCAGTAACAGCCTGATGAAATCGGTTGCCAACAAGATCAACAAAACCTTCCTTCTGACAGATGTACTCAGTCTTTCCACTATAAGCCGCACCAGCATGCCCCTCACTTCCACAAAAGTTTGTCCGCCCTTGACAAATGTGTCGTCTATGTGCGACAATGTTTTCATGGAATACGAGATCGAGACAACAAATATTTTCGACAAGTGGCTTGCCGGGATCGGGAGCATCCAGCACAGAGCCAGGATCATCAACCGTTTCGACCATATACGACTGGGCAATTTTGGAGATCACAAACACCTTGGCGGCAACCTGTTTGAGTTACGTTTTTTCTTTGGTCCCGGCTTCCGTGCGTATTACACCATAAAGGATTGGAAGGTTGTCCTTTTGCTTTGCGGCGGCGACAAGTCCACCCAGGCCAGGGACATTAACAAAGCAAGGGCTATTTTGGCCGAATTGGAGTAGACATCTATGAAAGTAACCACCAAAAAATGGGACGCCAGCGAATACCTGGACAGCCCCGAAATGATCCACGAGTACCTTAAAGTGGCCCTTGAGGAGGGAGACAGCGAACTGCTCATGATCGCCATCGGCAATGTGGCCAAGGCCAGGGGCATGAGCGAAATAGCCCGCAAAACAAACCTGAGCCGCCAAAATCTCTACAAGGCCTTGTCTCCGGGCGGCGCCCCGAAATTCGATACCGTCAAGAAGGTGATCGAGGCACTGGGGTGCAAGCTGACGGTTGTGTAGAGGTGGAATTAGCCCGGGTTTCGGCCACGTGTCCCTACTCTGGCATTTGCTCCGGTGCGGTCCCGGAAAATTGGATAACAACCGCGTCAACCTGACGCCGGGTTTGTTTTCTGCATGTTCATTTGCGGCACAGGTTACAAGAATATTCGGGGGACACCTTACTAAATTAAGGAAAAAACAACGATAAGACCGCCCAACAATTCGCTGAAGAGGGTAGCGGCAAAATGGCGCCGCGCCCTTTAGCTTTTCGTCTCCTGAATCGAACCTTGGGAGGGATTGATGGAGCCCCTCTCTCGAGGCCATGATTTGGGCCAATAAATCAATGTGAGGAGGAAGAACAATGGGGCGAAGCATCATCATGGATGAGGACCGCCTTTTTCCCAGCGATCCCACCCAGCGGCGGATTGCCCGCCGCCTGTTCGGCGAAGTCGAGGGGCTTCCCATCATCAGCCCTCACGGGCACACCGATCCTCGGTGGTATGCCGATGATGTCGCCTTTTCCGATCCGGCGACGCTGTTGCTTATCCCCGATCACTACCTGCTCCGGATGCTTTACAGCCAGGGTGTTCCTCTCGATAAACTCGGGATTCCCCGCGTCGACGGAAGCCCCGTCGAGCCTGATCCCCGGGCGATCTGGCGTCTCTTCGCCGGGCATTACCACCTCTTCCGGGGCACCCCTTCCCGGATGTGGCTCGATCACGTCTTCCATTTTCTTTTCGGCATCGACGATCGGCTCGATCCGGCCAACGCCGATGCGCTCTACGACCGGATTGCAGAGGCCCTGACCCGTCCGGAGTTCCGCACCCGCGCCCTCTTTGATCGTTTCAACATCGAGGCGCTCGCGACGACCGATTCCCCTCTCGATTCCCTCGAACACCACAGGGCGATCCGCGCGTCCGGCTGGGGGGGAAGGGTCATCCCCTGCTATCGTCCCGATCCCGTGACCGATCCCGATTTTCCGGGATTCCGCGAGAATGTCGTCCGGCTGGCTGAAATCGCCGGGGAGGAGACCGACTCCTGGGAGGGGTATCTCCGGGCCCTGGCGTCCCGCCGCAGCTTCTTCAAAAAGATGGGCGCCACCTCCACCGATCACGGCCACCCGAGCGTCGCCACCGCCGATCTGAGCGCCGCCGTTTGCCGCAGACTCTTTAGAAAAGCCTTTGCCGGGAAGCTGACCGCGGCAGAAGCGGAGCTTTTCCGCGGGCAGATCCTCACCGAGATGGTCCGGATGAGCCTCGATGACGGGCTGGTCATCCAGATCCACCCCGGCTCCTGGCGCAACTACAACGAAGCCCTCTTCCGCGCCTTCGGACGCGACAAGGGGGCGGACATCCCCATGCGAACCGATTACGTTCGGGCCCTCAAACCGCTCCTGGACCGCTTTGGAAACGAGCCGGACCTGACGGTGATCCTCTTTACCCTCGATGAGAGCACCTACGGGCGTGAATTGGCCCCTCTGGCCGGCCATTTTCCGATCCTCAAACTCGGCCCGCCCTGGTGGTTCTTCGACAGCCCCGAAGGGATGATGCGCTACAAACGCCTCGTCGTGGAAACGGCGGGGTTTGCCAACACAGTGGGTTTCAACGACGACACGCGGGCCTTTCTCTCCATTCCGGCACGCCATGATATGGCGCGACGGGTCGATTGCGCCTATCTGGCGGAATTGGTCAGCCAGCACCGGCTGGACGAAGACGAGGCGGCCGAACTGGCGGTCGATCTGGCGTACCGTTTGCCGAAAAAGGCCTACAGGCTGTGACAGGAAGTAGAAAACCTTTTGCCCGCAGGCAGGCACAGAACGGCGGAAGAGGAGATCCAGATATTCGATCCAGGAGAAAAACAGCACCAAGTGCCTGCGAGGGGCGTTCCATAGTCGGGAAGGAGGGGGAAGATGAAATTCCAAGAGAAAGTGGCAGTCATCACCGGAGCGGCAAGGGGCATCGGCAGGGCCATCGCGCTGGCCTTCGCGGCTGAGGGGGCGAAGGTCGCTCTTGTGGACATCAACGGTGAACTTCTGGATAGGCTTCGGGAGGAGATCGTCCACCGGGGAGGACAGGCCCTTTCCGCAGCCTGCGACATTTCGAAAAGCAGCGAGGTAAAAGAGATGGTGAACAGGGTTCTCGGCGCATTCGGCCGGATCGATGTTCTGGTCAACAACGCCGGCATCATCCGCCGGGGAACGATCGAAACGATGACCGAGGAGGATTGGGATCAGGTGATCGCGATCAATCTCAAGGGGACATTCAACTGCTGCAAGGCCGTGGTTGAACCCATGAAAAGGCAGGGAGGCGGGGCGATCGTGAATGTCTCTTCGATCTCCGGCAAGATGGGGGACATTACCTCCGCGCCTGGATACGGCCCGTCCAAAGCCGGGGGAGATGCCCTGATGAAGACCCTGGCCCGCCAGCTCGCCCCATACGGCATCCGGGTCAATGCCGTTGCTCCCCATGCGATCGAAACGGAAATGAGCGGCCAGTGGTCCGAGGAAAGAAGGAGGGAGATCATCGCCGCCATTCCGCTCGGCCGGCTCGGGCAGCCGGAGGATGTGGCTCAGGCGGTCCTTTTCCTCGCATCGGAGGCCGCTTCCTTCATTACGGGGGAGATCCTCGATGTCAACGGTGGGGCGCTCATGGATTGACAATAAAATGCTTGACATCTTTTGAAGATCGAATAATATAAGAAACGACGTTTCACAATACGAAACGTCATCCAAAAGGCCATCTTGATCCTCTACGAGAAACGATCACAACGAAAGGAGGGATGAACAGCAAACCAGCTTCCATGAGATAGGCGTATTCCAGGCATTTCCCTGATCCTCCTGCGTTTCCTCCATCCCACCGATAGTGAAGGGGCGCGGGCCAAGGGGAGGGGGGGCCTCGACCTGTGGGGTGATTAACGTAACTAAGGAGGGCTGATATGAAAAGCTGGAAAACCGTTTTAATTGTGTCGGCTGTATTGGTGCTATTTTCCCTGATCATTTCTTTTCCCACCTGTGCGCAACAAAAGTACACCCTGAAATTCAATCACGTCTTGGGCGTCAAAGAACCCTACCATCAGGGATTCACGGATTGGGCGAAAGCCGTAAGCGCGAAGACAAAAGGAGGCCTAAAGATCGATGTCTTCCACAGCGCGCAGCTCGGCGTCGAAGAGGACATCATCGAGCAGATCCGGCAGGGCGCGAATGTGGGGCAGAACACCGACTCCGCGCGTCTGGGCAATTATGTCCCCGGCATTGCCGTGATGAACGGCCCCTATTTTGCGACGACCCTCGAGGAAGTGATCAAAATAAAGCAAACCCCGACGGTCAAGGCCTGGACCGATGAACTGGCCAACAAATTCGGCCTGAAGGTCCTGTCCTTCACCTGGGTCCAGGGGTACCGTCATTTCTTCACGAATAAGCCCATCAAGAAACCGGAAGACCTGAAGGGGATGCGCATCCGCACGCCTCCGGCCCCCATCTGGCAAGAGTCGGTCCGTGCCCTCGGTGCGACACCGGTCGCTATGGCATTTGGGGACATGTATCCGGCGCTTCAGCAGAAGGCGATCGAAGGCGTGGAGCTGGTATACAACAACATCCCCGCCGGACGCTTCTACGAGGTCCTCAAGTACGCCAACGAAACCGGCCATATCATGCTGATCAACTTCGAGGTGATCAGCGCGAAGTACTTCAACAGCCTCCCGGCCGACTACCAGAAGATCCTCGTCGAGGAGTGCGACAAGGCGGGTCTCGAGACCTCCAAACGGATCCTCGCCTCGGAGAAGGAGGTCAAGAAGCAGCTCATCGCCAAGGGGATGGTGGCGGTCGAGGATTGTGACATCGCGGCCTTCAGGAAGGCCGGAGAGAAAGCTTACGAGGTCCTGAAGATCACCGACGCGAAAAACCAAGTCTATAAAGAGCTGGGCAAGAAGTAGAACTGCAGGCGACCTGTTCACGATCTCGTGTTCGGCCTCTCCCACGGCGGAGAGGCCGAACACGACGATGCGCGCATCCGCACGAGTGGGGGGCTGATGAAAAAATATTACGAGTTTATCTGCAGGCAGGAGATGCAAATCGCCAAATACACATTGGGGATTCTTTCCTTATTGGTATTTGTCGCAGCCGTAGGGAGATCGCTGCACTACCCTCTGAACTGGGCGATGGATGCGGCCACATTCCTTTTTGCCTGGACGGTTTTTCTGGGCGCCGATGCCGCGATGCGATTGGACAGGCTGTTCTGCATCGAGGTGGTCACCTGCAGACTGTCCCGAAGGGGGCAACTGTATCTTAAGATAGTCAATTACGGGATCATCGTTGTCTTCTTGCTAGGCATGATCGGCTTCGGTCTGCCCCTTTCCTGGACGACCCGCTTCCGGGCCTTCCAGGGGATTCCCGGATTCAGCTATTCATGGGTCACGCTGAGCGTGCCGATTGGCTGTGCCCTGATGCTGATCACGGCGATTCTGAAGATCAGAGGATACTGGCACGCGCTGGTGACGGGTGAACAGATAGCGACCTGTGAGGGGGTGAGCGGTGAAATCATCTGACAGGCTGTTGACCGGGAGCGCACTCCCGCCAGGGAGGTGCAATAATGATTTATTTTTTTCAGTACCTTGCCGGAAAAAACCGCAGGTTTTACAAAACAGTCATCTGCCGTGTTGCGCTGCGAGCCTCATCGCTCGACGTATTTCAATATACGCCTTGCTCTTCGGTTCTTGCACGCCTTGCATCTGCACCGTTTTTGAACAGCCTGCCCCATCCGGCTGTTCTTCAGCCCGGGTAAATGGCGTCTGGGACCGATTGACGACGACGAGGTAATGAAATGACATTGGTGTTGATCCTCTTTTTTCTCTTTTTGCTGATGGGTATGCCGGTCGCTTTTGCCTTCGGTATTTCCGGCATCGCCTTCTTCCTGCAGCAGCCGACATTGCCGCTGACAATGCCGATTCAACAAGTGCTTTCCCAAACGCAGAACTTTCTTCTGCTGGCGATTCCATTGTTCGTGTTGGCCGGCAACCTGCTCAACGAGACCGGACTTACCGAACGGGTAATGAAGCTGGCGGCAGTGCTTACGGGCCGTATGCGCGGAGGGGTGGCGCAGAGCACAATGGTGATCGCTGCATCGCTGGGCGGGATTACGAGTTCGGCGATCGGTGATGCCACCATGCTCTCGCGCATCCTCGGGCCGAGCATGACGAAGCGGGGGTATTCAGGAGGATTCTCGGCTGCGGTCATCGGCTGCAGCGCACTGATCACCACGATGATCCCCCCCGGCATCGGGCTGGTTTTATACGGCAGTATCGCCGAGGTCTCCATTGGGCGGTTGTTTGCGGCGGGGATGGTCCCCGGCCTTCTGATGACGGTATTTTTGATGGCGGCGGTCGCATTGCGGGCCAGGCAAAAAGGGTATCCTCACGAACGGGAAACGCGGGCATCGTTTAAGGAGATTGCGAAGACGTTTGCCGATTGCATCTGGGCCTTTCTTTTCCCGGTCATCCTGATCGTTGGACTGAGGTTCGGCATGTTTACCCCCTCCGAGGCAGGCGCCTTTGCCTGCGTATACGCCATTGTCGTGGGCGCCATCGCCTACCGGCAGTTCTCCTGGAAGAAGATGATTCTGACCCTGGAGAGTACGGTCGTCGATATGGGGATGATCATGCTGCTCATCGCGCTTTCGGCGACCTTTAGTTACGGCATCGTCTGGGACCAAATACCACAAAAGCTGGCCGAGTTTATGCTGGGGATTTCCGATACCCCGTGGGTCGTGATGCTGATCGTCGTCGGGTTCCTCCTCTTTGCCGGAACGTTCATGGACTCTACGGTGTTGATCCTGATGTTGACCTCGATTCTTGTTCCGGTCGCTCAGCAACTGAATGTCGACCTGGTGCACTTCGGGATCATCATGGTGCTGACCCTGACCCTGGGGCTGCTGACCCCGCCGGAGGGAGCGGTCCTTTATATCGTCTGTACCCTATTCAAGTGCACGCTCTGGGATTTTACCCGGGAGGGGCTGCTCCTGATGCTGTCTATTGTCGTGGTGGTCTTATTGGTCATTTTCTGGCCGGATGTGGCGTTATGGCTTCCGAATCTGACGTTCGGGGCGGATTGAGGGGCCTGTGGCTGCCGGACCTCCTGTTCGGGAAGCACTGGACCGATCTCGCGGGCTCTGAAGGAGGGGGCCGAGATGAAGAGAGCTGAACTGATCGAAGGGGTGGTGATCTTCCTCTGCGGAGGGTTAACGGCAGTCCTTTCCCTGCGGATGCCCGTCGGGACTTTCAGGATGGCGGGATCGGGCCTCTTTCCCCTCAGCCTGGGGATCATCATGATGCTCCTGGCCCTTCTCTACGTGGGGGATCTCCTGCTGCGAAGAAAAGGTGTGCAGGGATATTCCGGAAAGGCCGCGGCCGCAGCCCCGGGGGGTGCGGTGCAGATGCTGCTGTTCTTCGGCGCCTCGGCGCTCGCCGCCCTCGGGCTCAACACCCTGGGGTATCCGCTCACCGCGTTTCTCTTGATGCTGCTCCTGCTCTGGATTCTCGGTCTCAGGCGGCCGGTTCTCCTGGTGATCCTGCCGCTCCTGACCGCGGTGGGTTCCTACCTCCTGTTCGTCCAATTTCTCAAGATCCCCCTGCCGAAGGGGCTGATCGGCCTGTAGGAGGCGTTGAGAGTGGAATCCATCCAACAACTCTTCAACGGATTCGGGATTGCGGCGACGCTCGCCAATTTCCTGTATTGTCTCCTCGGGGCCGTCGCGGGAACGATGGTCGGCATCCTGCCGGGCCTCGGACCGATCGCCGGGATCGCGCTCCTCATCCCGGTGACCTTCGGCCTCAACCCCACGTCGGCCATCATCATGCTCTGCGGCATCTATTACGGGGCGATGTATGGCGGCTCCACCACCTCGATCCTCCTGAACGTCCCGGGGGAGACCGCATCGGTGATCACCTGCATCGACGGCTACCAGATGGCCCGGAAGGGGAAGGCCGGACCGGCGCTGGCCATCTGCGCCATCGGGTCGTTCATCGCCGGGACTCTGGGGCTCTTCGGCATGGTGTTCCTGGCGCCGCCCCTGGCCCAGGCTGCGCTCGCCTTCGGCCCCCCCGAGTATTTTTCCCTGATGCTCTGCGGGTTCATCGTCCTGAGCAACGTAACAGGGGGGTCGCTGATCAAATCCCTGATGATGGCCGTCGCGGGTCTCATCATCGGGACGGCGGGGCTGGACCCGGTCACGGGGGAATACCGCTTCACCTTCGATACCACCTATCTGCTCAGCGGGATCGAGTTTGTCGCCGTCGCCATCGGGCTTTTCGGGATCGCGGAGGTCCTGGCCAACGTCGATCAACCGCTGGACCAGTTGGAGCAGAGCGTGATCGTGCCCCGGTTTCGCGACCTCTACCCATCGCTTCGGGACCTGAAGGCGTCGGTCGGCGCGATGCTGCGCGGGGCGGGGATCGGATTTGGCGTGGGGCTGGTGCCGGGACCGGCACCGGTCATCGCCACCTATGCATCCTACATGACGGAAAAGAAGATTTCCGATCATCCCGAGGATTTCGGGAAAGGGGCGATCGAAGGGGTCGCCGGCCCCGAATCGGCGAACAACGCCGCCTGCCAGTCGGCCTTCATCCCCCTGTTTGTCCTGGGGATCCCCTTTGCCCCGCCGACCGCCATCCTCCTGGGGGCGCTGATGATCCACGGCGTGGTGCCTGGGCCGATGATGATCACCGAGCATCCCGATGTCTTCTGGGGAGTCATCGCCAGCATGTACATCGGAAATTTCATCCTTTTGCTTCTCAACCTCCCGTTCGTCCCCTTTTTCGCCAGCATCCTGAGGATCCCGAAGAAGATCCTGCTGCCGCTCGTGATGCTTTTCTGCCTTACCGGGATGTACACGGTCAACAACTCCGTCAGCGACATCTGGCTGATGCTCCTCATGGGCGCATTGGGCTACCTGATGCGGAAACGGGCCTTTGATGCCGCGCCGCTGCTTTTGGCCCTCGTCATCGGTCCGAAAATGGAGGTCGCGTTCCGCCAGTCGCTGATGCTTTCGCATGGAAATTTCGGGGTCTTCTTCGAGCGCCCCGTTTCGCTGGTATTTCTCGTGGCGACAATTCTGTTTCTTGTGCTGCCGGCCTTTCGGTTCATGATTGGGCGGTTGGGCGCAGGCGCTCGGAATGACGGGGTGGCGGGGTAACCAAATCATTGCACAGCCGGTCTCGGTGCCGGCGGACAACCGATGGAGAAAAGGAGGTTTGGTATGCGGAAAAAAATGTTTATCGCCTTTGCTGTCGTCTTAGCATGCATCGCACCAATCCCTATCCAAGCGGCGGATTTCCCCGAGAAAGAGGTTTCTGTCATCATCCCCTGGGCGCCCGGCGGGGCAACGGACCTCGTTTTCCGGGCCGTTGCAGCCGCGTCGCAAAAACATCTCGGGAAGGCGATCGTGATCGTCAACCGTGCCGGCGGGGGCGGCGCCGTGGGGTACACGGAAGGCGCCCAGGCCAAGCCCGACGGCTACACGCTGACCGCCGCGGTGACGCCGCTGACGATCCTGCCGCACGGGGTGAAAACGGCTTTCACCTACAAGAGCTTCGAGCCGGTCATCAACGTGGTCAGTGATCCCTCCATGTTCCTCGTCCGGGAGGAGGCCCCCTGGAAGACGATGAGGGAGTTTCTCGATCAGGCGAACAAAAACCCGGGGATGATCAGCGTGGGCAACTCCGGCGCCGGCGGCGGGGTGCATCTGGTCGCTCTCGCCTTTGAGAAGGCGGCCGGGGTCAAGTTCAACCACATCCCCTTCTCAGGCGGGGGCCCTTCGGTCACGGCGCTTCTCGGCGGACACATCAACGCCGTCTCCGTTTCCCCGCCCGAGGGCGTCAGCCAAATCCAGGCGGGAAAACTCAGGATCATTGCCCTCTTCTCCGAGAAGCGGTTCGACATGTTCCCTGCGGTCCCGACCGTCAAGGAGCAGGGAGTGAATTTCACCATGGGGATGTGGCGCGGTCTGGCGGCACCGAAGGGGACGCCGCCCGAGGTGATCCAGAAGCTCCACGACGCCTTCAAGAAGGGGATGGATGATCCGGCGTTCAAGAAATCTGCCAAAGACATGGCCGTGAACCTCGAGTATCTGTCTCCGGCCGACTTCGGAAAGCTGATGGCGGAAGACCATGAATCCTTCGGTAAACTGGTCAAGGAGATCAAAAAGTAACCTCAGTCGAAAGGGGGGGAGGCAAGGCTATGAAAAAGAGGATATCGCGCTGCACCGTATCCATTGTATTCATCCTGTGCTTCCTTGGGTTGCGGTGGGGACTGACATGGACGAACGCGACCTGGGCGGACGTCCTGGCTCAGTGAGCACTGAAGGAGAGGGCCATGGCCTTAGCGGATGAGGTACGGGAAAAGGAACGGCGAATCCGGGAATTCCTCCGGGCAAAGGGGCTCAAGGCACTCCTCCTGAAGCGCCAGGCCAATTTTTCCTGGTTGACCGCGGGCGGCCTCAACCTCGTGGGGATCACCACCGAGGTCGGGGCCGCCTCGCTCCTTATCACCGAGCAGGGGAAGTTCGTGATCACGAACAACATCGAGGCCCCCCGAATGGCGGAGGAGGAGAACCTGGAGGCACAGGGCTATGTGATACGTTCGTACCCCTGGTATGAGGAACAGGAGGCCGCATCGGTCGCCGAGATCGTCGGCACGGGTATGCTCGGCTCCGATGTCCCTTTCCCCGGCGCGACCGTTCTCACCGAGGATGTCGCCCGGCTCCGGTACCCCCTCACTCCGGACGAGGTGCTCCGCCTGCGGTGGCTGGGGGAGCGGGTTTCGGAGGCGCTCGAGAAGACGATGATCGCCACCGTCCGGGGCGAGAAGGAGTCGGAGGTCGTCGGGAGGCTCTGCAGAGAGCTCTGGAAGGACCGGATCGATCCGATCACGCTGATGTCGGCGGCGGACAGCCGGATCGACCGCTTCCGCCACTGCATCCCCATGGAGAACCCGGTGAAGCGGATCCTGATGGTATCGGTCAACGCGCGCAAAGGGGGGCTCATCGTCTCGCTCACCCGGTTCGTCCACTTCGGCAAGGTCCCGCCGGAACTGCGCGATCGTTACCGGGCGAACGTCTGGATCGACTGCGCCTTCATGGCGGCGACCCGACCGGGCGCCCCTGCGGCCGAGGTCCTCAGGAAAGGGATCGATGCCTATCACGCCAAGGGATACCCGGAGGAGTGGAAGCTCCATCACCAGGGCGGCTCGATCGGCTACACCGGCAGGGACTACCGGTGCCACTTTCAGACCCCCGACATCGTCCAGGAGAACCAGGCCTTCACCTGGAACCCGTCGCTCACGGGGACGAAGTCGGAGGACACGATCCTGGCCACGAAAGAGGGGCCGGAGCTGATCACGCGGCCGATCCTCTACCCGACGCTCGCGGTGGAGGCGGGGGGAATCTCCTTCGTGCGGCCCGATATCCTCGAGAAGGATTGAGGACGTCATCATGGGCCGGCTCGTAAAAAAGCCGCCGCCACGGCGAAGGCCGGGATCCGGTGATTTGTAACCACCTGATGTTTCGGGATACCGGCTTTTGCTGGTATGACGAAGGAATGGGGTCTATTATGGAGCGAGTGAGAATAGGGATGATCGGCTCCCAGTTTGCGGCGCGCCTCCACCTGCAAAGCCTGGCGAAGCTCAGGGGGGTCAAGGCGGATGTGGTCGCAGTGGCATCGCCGAACACCGATCACGCCGCGGCCTGCGCCGGGGCGTTCGCGATCCCCGAGCACTGCGGCGATTACCGACGGCTTCTGGAGCGCACGGACATCGATTGCGTCGATCTCTGCGTCCCCACTGACCTCCACGCGTCATTCTGCGTCGAGGCGGCCCGGGCCGGCAAGCACATCATCTGCGAGAAGCCCCTGACCGGCTATTTCGGGAAGGAGCGGTCCGAGGAGCTGGTGGGATTCGCTGTAGGCAGGAAGCAAATGCTGGAGGAGAGCCTCGCCGACTGCGATAGGGTCGTCGCGGCGCTGAAGGAAAGCGGCGTCCGGTTCATGTACGCGGAAAACTGGATCTACGCACCGCCGCTCGTCAAGCTGAAGCGTCTGATCAAGGCGAGCGGCGGGACGCTCATGGATATTCGGGCCGAGCAGAGCCATTCCGGATCGGTGGCTCCCTACTCCCGGCGCTGGAAGACCTCGGGCGGCGGCTCGCTCATGCGCCTGGGCGCGCATCCCGTGGGAGCGGTCCTCCACCTGAAGCACTACGAGGGAATGCTGAAGAACGGCAAACCGATCCGGGCGAAGTCCGTCACTGCCGAGGTGGGACAGCATAGCCGAATGGAGGCGCTGCAGAACCAGCCGAAGCGGTACCTTGTTTCCGGCTGGGAGGACGTGGAGGACTGGGGCGTCATGGTCATCACCTTCGAGGACGGCTCGACGGCGACCCTCCTTTCCTCCGATGGGGTCCTTGGCGGGGTGCGCAACACCCTGAGCGTCTACCTGTCGAACGCGGTGGTCCACGTGAACATGAACCCCAGCAACACCCTGGAGGTCTACGCGCCGGAGTCCCATATCTTCGGTGACGAGTATCTGGTGGAGAAGCTGGAGAGCAAGGCGGGCTGGAACTTCCCCAGTCCCGACGATGATTGGGTAAGAGGATACACTCCGGAGATGGAGGATTTTGTGGATGCCATGCTCACAAACCGTGAGCCGGTATCGGGAATCGGCCTGGCGCGGGATGTGGTCGAGACGATCTACGCCGCCTACCTGTCGGCGGAGCAGGGCAGGAGGGTGGAATTGCGGTAGTCGGTCCGTGCCGGGATCTGCGTACCGGTGCAGAGATGTGAACTGCTTCCCGAGAGGGCTCCCGGGGAGTGCCGGGACGTAACCGATAGTTCGATGATTGTGGGGGGAATGCGATGAAGGCGGTGGTGAAATACGGCAAGGGCAAAGGGTTGATGGAGATGCGGGACGTTCCCGAGCCGACAGCCGGCGATGAAGAGGTGCTCGTCGAGGTCAAGGCGGTCTCGGTCTGCGGGAGCGACCTCCACATCTTCCACGACAACCATCCCTACTGGCCGCCTGTCGTGATGGGGCACGAATTCTCCGGGGTGATCGCCGCTCTCGGCAGCAAGGTGACCGGGTGGAAGGTCGGCGACCGGATCGTCAGCGAGACCCGGACGGGCGCCTGCGGCGTATGCTACTGCTGCCAGAGCGGCTATCCCCAGGTGTGCGAGCACAAGCGGGCCTTCGGCATCGGGATCAACGGGGCCTATGCAAAGTACGTGGCCGGCCCGGCGAAACTCCTCCACTGTCTCCCGGAGGCGATCCCCTTCGAGGTGGGGGCGATGCTGGAGCCGATCGCGGTCTGCACCAGTGCGATCCTGGAGCGATGCAGGTTCACGGCCGGCGATTCGGTCGTCATCACCGGGCCCGGGCCGATCGGCCTCATCTCTCTCGCGATCGCCAAGGCGGCCGGGGCCAGAAGTGTCGGAATCATCGGGCGGGAAGGGATACGGCTGGAAAAGGCGAGAGAGCTGGGAGCCGATTGGGTGATCGATAGGGCCACGACCGGCCCGCTCCAGAAAGTCCTGGAGATGACGGGTGGCCAGGGCGCTGACATGCTGATCGAAACATCGGGGAGCGCCGAGGGGATCCTCCAGGCCTTCGAAATGGTCAGACGGTTGGGCACCATCTGCGCCATCGGCATTTCGGGCCGGCAGGACATTCCCATCCCCTATGACCGGGGGATCTTCAAGGCCCTTCGGTTGGAGTTCTGCTTTTCCAGCAGTTGGACCGCCTGGGAAAGGGCGATCGGGATGATCGCGAGCGGTTTGCTCTCCGCGGATGCGATCATCACGCACCGGCTGCCCCTCGCAGAGTGGCAGAAGGCGTTTCGTCTTTTGGAGGATCGTCAGGCGGTGAAAGTCATTTTGCTGCCGTAGAGCGGGAGGTAAGGGACCGTGAAGAAAATCGTTACGTTCGGAGAGATCATGCTGCGGCTCAATCCGCCGGGATTCGTCAGATTCGGGCAGGCGCATTGCTTCGATGTCTCCTTCGGGGGCGGGGAGGCCAACGTGTCCGCGTCGCTCGCCAACTTCGGCGTCGCAACGGATTTCGTGACCCGTCTGCCGAAGAACGACCTGGGAGACGCCTGTCTCGCCTACCTGAGGAGCTTCGGCATCGGGACCGCGAAGATCATCAGGGGCGGCAAGCGGCTTGGCATCTATTTTCTGGAGAACGGCGCGGTCCAGCGGGGGAGCAAGGTCATCTATGACCGGGACGGCTCTTCCATCGCCGAGATCCGGAAGGGGATGCTCGACTGGGGAGCCGTTTTTTCCGATGCCGACTGGTTCCACTGGACAGGGATCACCCCGGCGGTGAGCGAATCGCTCTGCGAGGTCTGCCTCGAAGGGATCATGAATGCCAAAGCGATGGGGCTCACGGTCTCCTGCGATTTGAATTACCGGGCCAAGCTATGGCAGTGGGGGAAAAAGGCCGGCGAGGCGATGCCGGAACTCGTTCGGCACTGCGACATCGCCGTGGGCAACGAAGAGGATGCGGACAAGGTGTTCGGGATCAAGGCCCCGGACACGGACGTGGCATCAGGCCGGGTCGAGGCGGAAAAGTATGCCGCCGTGGCAGAAGGGCTGAAGAAATCCTTTCCCAACCTGAAGCTGATCGCCATCACGCTTAGGGGCAGCGTCAGCGCGAGCCGCAACACCTGGTCGGGGATCCTGTATGACGGCACCAGGCTCTTCAAGGGGCCGATATTCGACATCACCGACATCGTCGATCGCGTCGGCGGCGGGGATGCCTTTGTCGGCGGGCTGATCTACGGGCTTCGGACCTATGGGGAGGACCGGCAGAAGGCCCTCGACTTTGCCGTCGCCGCTTCCTGCCTGAAGCACTCCGTGGTCGGCGATTTCAACATGGCGACGGCGGAGGAGGTGGAGAAGCTCGCGGCCGGCGAGGCATCCGGCCGGGTGTCGCGGTAATACGGGCCATTTGCCGTATAAGGCGGGGTGCGGTTGCGCGCTTCCGGGATCCGATTTTCAATGATCGGCGCCGCTTTTTGTCAAGCTTGTCCACCGGACTGTGGGGACAATGCAGGTAACAGGGGAGGAAGGTATGGCACGATTCAGACGAATGGATGTGTTGCAGGCGATGCGGGAGAGCGGTCTTGTATCCGTATTCTACGATAAGGACCTGGAGCGCGTGAAAAGAATAGCGCGGGCGGTCGCCGACGGCGGGGTCACGGTGCTGGAGTTTACCAACCGCGGAGACTTTGCCTGCCAGATTTTCACCGATCTGATTCGGTGGTGCGAGACGGAGATCCCGGAGATCATCCTCGGTGCCGGCTCGGTGATCGATCCGGGGACCGCGGCGCTGTATATGAACAACGGCGCAAACTTCATCGTCGGTCCGGTCCTCAACGCCGAGGTGGCCAGGGTCTGCAACCGGCGGAAGATCCCCTACCTGCCGGGCTGCGGTTCGGCAAGCGAAATCTCCCAGGCGGAAGAGTACGGCGTGGAGATCTGCAAGGTCTTCCCCGGCAAGGAAGTGGGAGGGGCGGCCTTTGTGAAGAACATCCTCGCGCCGATGCCCTGGACCTCGATCATGCCGACCGGGGGGGTGGAGACCACCAAGGAGTCGATTGCCGCCTGGTTCAAGGCCGGGGTCGCCTGCGTGGGGATCGGTTCGAACCTGATCGCAAAGGAGCTGGTCGCCGCCGGCGACTTCGCAGAGATCACCCGAAAGACGGCCGAGGTCCTGGGCTGGATCGACGAGGTGCGCGGCCGCTCGGTGTTTGCGGGGGTCGAGCACGTGGGTCTGCACATGGCGGGCGGAGCGAACGCAGGACAGATCGCCCGATGGTACGCCGATACCTTCGGGTTCGCGTCCACGGAAGGGGCATCGTCCTATTTCGGCTCCTCATCGGGGCCGGGACGGATCGAGGTGATGAAGGGACCGGAGTGGCAGAAGCCCCATATCGCCGTCCGCGTCGCCAACTTTGAGCGGGCTGCGAGCATCATCAAGGGAAAGGGGATCGAGCTGGAGGAGCCGAAGATCCAAAGCGACGTCAAATCGGTCTTCCTCAAGTCACCGGACCCGGCGGGAAACCGAGTCCACCTCTTCTGGAGACGGACGCAGCGTTGAAAAAGCGTCGGATGTTGTAATAGCCTTCGATGGCAGGCTGCGGATTGCATAAAGGAGGAAAGCAGTATGGCAGAGCCAATGGGCCGCGTCGATGCGGGACAGTTGCACGAGTTCATCCTGCGGGTGATGACGGCCGCGGGAGTTTGCGAGGCGAATGCCCGGATCGTCGCCGATTCGATCACCGCAGCGGAGCTCTTCGGGTTTCATTCGCACGGGGTCATCCGGATTCCCCATTACCTCAAAAGGCTCCGGATCGGTTCGCTCAACGGAAATCCCGCGATCAGGGTCGTTCAGCGGAAGGGGAATACCGCCATCGTCGACGGCGACCACGGCATGGGTCATGCGGTCGCGTTCTTTGCCATGCAGGAGGCGATCAAGCTGGCGGAAAGCGGCATCGGCTTCGTCGGGGTACGCCACAGCAGCCATTTCGGCATCGCCGGCTACACCGCGATCCAGGCCGTAAAGCACGATATGATCGGGATCGTGGTCAGCCATACCGATGCCTCGGTGATTCCCTACGGGGGGAAACGGCCCGCGGTGGGAACGAATCCCCTGGCGGTGGCGGTCCCCACGGACCGCGAATACCCGGTGCTCCTCGACATGGCCACGAGCGCGGCCTCGCTGGGGAAGATCCTCGTCGCCAAGAGCAAAGGAGAGGCGATCCCTCCGGATTGGGGGGTCGACGAATCGGGAAATCCGACGACCGATCCCGCCAATGTGAAATACATGACTCCGATGGCTGGACCCAAGGGATACGGTCTGGCGGTGATCTTCGACATCCTCTCAGGCCCGCTCACGGGGGCGCTCTTCGGGAAAAAACTTCCCCTGATGTACGGCGATTACGACAAACATCGCGAGCTGGGCCATTTCATCGGCGCCATCAAGGTCGGGAATTTCGTTGAGGTGGAGGAGTTTAAAAAGAACGTCGGCGCGATGATCGACGACATCCACGCCACTCCCCCGGCGCCGGGATTCGAACGGGTGCTTGTGCCCGGGGAAAAGGAACATATGACACGACTGCACTACGAAAAGGAAGGGATCCCCGTACCATCCGAAATCCTGAAGGAGCTCCGGGCCGCCGCCGAGGAGCTGGAGGTTCCTTTTCCCTTTCCCGTTGTGTAGGATCTTTTAAGGAAAGGACAGGAAATACCAATGGCAACGAATCCCTCTGTCGCTAAACCGAATAATCTCGTCCAGACGATCGAGCGGGTTTCGCAGATTCTCGATAGGGTCGGGCAGAACCCTCAGGGGATGAGCATCAGGGACCTCTCGGCCGGGCTCAAACTCCCCAAGGGAACGGTCCATCGTCTTCTGTCCTCCCTCTCCTATTTCGGCTATATCCGCCAGGACCCCGAGACCAAGAATTACTTTCTGGGGCTGAAGCTGATGGAGCTCAGCACCCATCTAAGCAATCAGCTCGACTTTCGAAGGGTGGCGGAACCGATCCTCCGGCAGCTGGCGGAGCGGACGAAGCAGACTGCACACATGGTCATCTACGACCGGGACGAGGTCGTCTACATCGAGAAGATCGAGACCGAGCAGCCGGCCGGCGGCCTGAAGATGGCCTCACGGGTAGGTTCGCGCAACCCTGCCCACAGCAGCGCCGTGGGGAAGGTGCTCCTCTCCCATTTTCCCGAGGAGGCAGTGGAAGCCTTCCTTACGAAGAAGGGGCTCCCCCGGCAGACGGCCAACACGATCACCCATCCGGACGCCTTCCGCAAGCACCTGCGGACCGTCCGCAGCCAGGGCTTCGCCATGGACGACGAGGAAAATGAAAAGGGGATCCGGTGTCTGGGGGCCCCGATCTTCGACGGGAGGGGAAGCCCGGTGGCGGCGATCAGCGTTTCGGGTCCCGTCTTCCAAATGACGAAGAAGTTCGTCCAGGAGTCGGTGCGCAAAGAGGTCATGGCGGCGGCGGCTGAGATATCGCGGCGCCTGGGGTTCAAGTAGAAAACGGCAACAGGAGGAAGACTCAACGAACGACGAAAAATCGATCTGGACAGGCATGAGCGGTCCCCTGAGGGCGGTCGGTCTGAAGTCGGTTGACGGATATGCATATAAAGAGGCATAGTAAGGCATCAAGATTGTTTGTGTCAGCGCCATATCGAAACGGAGCAAATGGCGGATAGCCTGCATAAAAAGATTTAATAAAATATCTTAGTTCTTGAGGACATGGCTCTTTTTCTTGATAATAAACTTTAACTATTCCAATGAATACTCATCGACAACAAGGATAAGTGTGACAATCGATCAAGACCAGGGGGGCTTGTGATGAAGATACTGATAACGGGTGGAACAGGGTTTGTAGGCTCTTTTCTCACTGCCAGGCTGGTCCGTGACGGGCACGAGGTGACGATCCTGATCCGATCGGAGGACGAAGCCAAAATGGGCTCTCGGGATGCCTTGTTTTTGGTGGGCAACCCTACGGCTCCCGGACGCTGGCAGGAGAAGATCGGGAATTTCGATGCCATCATCAATCTGGCAGGGGCCTCGATCTTCAGCAGATGGACGGTCGAGCAAAAACGGATCATTCGGGAAAGCAGAATCAGTACGACGAAAAATCTTGTGGAAAGTATCGTGGCCGTCCCCGGCAGGGCAGTCACCCTGCTGAGCACATCCGCGGTCGGCTATTACGGTTTCCACGGCGATGAAGAGCTGGCAGAAGAGGCGACTCCCGGAGATGACTTCCTGGCATTGGTCGCCAGAGACTGGGAAGCCGAGGCACTCAAGGCCCGGCAGAAAGGTGCGAGGGTCTGCATCACCCGCTTCGGCATTGTGCTCGGCACAAACGGCGGGGCTCTGGGCCAGATGCTCCCGCTCTTTAGGATGTTCCTGGGCGGGCCGATCGGGAGCGGCAGGCAGTGGTTTTCCTGGATCCACGCGCAGGATCTGGTCGAGGCTTTTTGCTTTCTGCTCAACCATAAGGAACTGTCCGGCCCATTCAATGTCTGCTCGCCCCGGCCGGTCACCAACAGGGACCTCGCCCGGGCAATCGGCAAGGCCCTCCACCGTCCCTCCCTGCTGCCGGCACCAGGTTTCATGATCCGGCTGATGCTGGGAGAGTTCGGTTCGGTGATCCTGCAAGGGCAGAGGGTGGTACCCCGGCGCCTTCTGGAAAACGGATTTGTTTTTCAACATCCGGAGATTGACGGGGCGATTGCAAGCATCGTAGCGAAGTGAAGGAGGGGTGGGCATTGGCGCTTGACAGCCGGAAAAAGGGATTAACCAGGAAGAAAGAGCAGGGGGTCAGAAAAACATTCGGATCAACAAACGGAAAACGGATGTCCCTCGATCAGATGCTCGCGGCCTTCGACGCCCAGCGGTTTGCGGTCCTGGCGACATCGGGGAAGGAAAGCCCCTACGCCTCCTTGATCGCCTTTGCCATGACCCCCGATCGCCGCACACTCATTTTTGCGACCCAAAGGGCGACCAGCAAATATGAGAACATGAAGAGCCGGCCGGCGGTTTCAATCCTTCTGGACAGCTGTTCGCAGCACGCCGACGACTTGCGCAACGCCCAAGCGATCACACTGCTGGGCATGGTCAAGGAAGTGAAGGCAGGGACAAGAAGGGCGGAGTATGGCGCCTTGCTCGCTGCGCGGCACCCGGAGTTGGCGTCCTTCATCGACGGGCCGGGAACGGCTCTGATCACTGTCGCCATCCGCCGGGCCGTCCATGTGGCTCGCTTTCAGGATGTGTCTTATTGGCCGTAAAGACGAGAATTGGAACACAGGAGGGGTTATGGACATCTGCATTGAATATTGCGCAATCTGAAATTATCTTCCCGAGGCTTCCCGTGTGGAAGCGGAATTGAAGGCATCCTATCCGGATTCAGATATCAAGCTGATCAAAGGTGGCGGCGGCATTTTCGATGTGGTATACAACGGCAAGAGGATCTTCTCCAAACTGAATATCGAGGGACAGAGGTTTCCCAAGGAGGGAGAGATCAGCAGGCTGATCCAGCAGGAGATGGGCTGACGCCAGGGAGGACGAATGACGCATTATTTTAGAAAATACGGATCGATACTCTTGAGGGGGTGGCTTGGAAGCCTCCTCATTGCCTTGCTCATAGCCACTTCCTTCAAGTCGGCCATAGCGGACTGGTACATTGTCCCCACGGGGTCGATGAAACCGACCATCCTCGAAGGGGACAGGATCTTTGCCAACAAGCTTGCCTATGACCTGAAGCTGCCGTACACCACCTTTCATCTTGCCAGTTGGGACAACCCCAGCCGGGGGGAGATCGTCGTGTTCCGTTCGCCGGCGGATGGCACGCGCCTGGTGAAGCGTGTCGTTGCCGTACCCGGGGATACCCTCGCGATGAGCGACAATCGGCTTTACATCAACGGCGAGGCCTTGAGTTACGCGTTCTCCGACCGGAAAGGCGGCGATCCGTCCCTGACGGATGACGGAGAGCGGCAGCTCTATACCGAAGATCTGACAGGGCACAAACATGCAGTGATGGTCATGCCTGATCGACAGGCGTTCCGCTCGTTCGGGCCGGTGACGGTTCCGGACCATCGGTATTTCATGATGGGCGACAACCGGGACAACAGCGCGGACTCGCGCTACTTCGGATTCGTCGACCGCAGTGAGATACTGGGGAGGGCCACGGCCATCGTCATCTCGCTCGATATGGGGCATCACTATCAGCCGCGCTGGTCGCGCTTCTTCACCAGATTGCAGTAGAACAAACAACGTGCAGCTCAGGGCCGTTCGAGCCATGCTATCCGGCCGACCTTGACAGGAGGTTGGCCTTTTACTTTTCATGGGGAAAAGGAGGAAAAACAGGATGGGCGCAAAAGGGTCGGTCGATTTGTTGGAGCTCAAGGCATCCCTGCTCGTTGAAGGGGTGAGTGCAACGCCGGAGGCGCTCGCCGGCGTCGGGACGGATTACAAGGAACAGAACCACGGCCTGTTCGGATGGGATATGGAGGAGCATGTCGGCCTGGAGCTTCCGGACGATTTCCTCCTGCCCGACGGGACGGTGGTCCAATTCCGCAAGAATTCATCATCCCCGTTCCAGATTCGGACGCTGGATGGCGGCCTGGAGCTGTTCCATAAGGAAAACGCCGTCGCGAAGGTCCGCTGGATCAGGCGGCCGGCCTTCTACGATCAGCCGGTTTCAAGGGACGGCAAGAGAATGGTCCAGATCGGGCAGATCGGAGGGGAGGACTGCCTTTTTTTCTGCTACCAGAACTACTGCAGCCACTTCGCCAAGGGAAATCAGTGCCTGTTCTGCAATCTCGTTTCCACATCCAAGACGTACGATTCCGTCCTGAAAAAGAAGGACGCGGAGCTGATCGGCGAGGTCACGGCCGCGGCTTGGGCTGAGGGCATGGTGAAGCATATCCTGATGACAGGCGGCTGCTTCTCGCATGAAAAAGAGGTGGCGGTGGTGGAGGAGATCTTTGCGGCCATCCGCAAGCGTGCCGGCTTTGACCGGATCCCCGGGACGATCCTGCCGTCGCCTGCCAAGGGCGACGACATCAAGCGCTATTACGACACCGGCATCCAGGCCATCGGATACAGCATGGAGATTTGGGATGAGGCCCTTTACCGCGCCATCTGCCCTGGTAAATCCGAGGGGACCTCGCATGCCGATTTTCTGCGCTCCATCGAGAGTGCGGTCAAGGTATTCGGAGCGGGCAACGTATACGGAGTCATCGTCATGGGATTGGAGCCCAAAGACTCGTTCCTGGAGGGGGTCAAGGCCCTTACGGAAATCGGCGCCAATGTGGTGCCGTTCGTCTGGTCGCCGAATCCCGGCTCCCGCCTCGCCGGCCACCGCGCCCCTGGCGGGAAGTGGTTTGCCGAGGCGATCCGCGAGGCGGCAAAGATCGTGATGGCCGGCTCCGTACCCTCGGGTGTGGAGAATCACTGCTATCGATGCGACGGAAACAACCTCCTGCACGACGCGCTTCGGGAAAAAGGCGTCAAGTGAAATGGGAATGTACTCATTACTCCGATATTGACCGGGACGACGCCGGATTCTGAACGGAAGGCTTTACCCGGCTGTGGCCTACCCTCTGGACGGTGATGGCGATGATAATGAGTCTTTGGCTGCTGGGCATGGCCATGAGGACGATTCCAGTCGGTACCGCTTACAGCGTTTGGGTGGGAGTTGGAGCGGTCGGTACGGTAATCCTCGGGGTTGTGCTGTTGGGTGAGCCTGCAAATGCCGGTCGGTTGATCAGCGTGGCGTTGATCATCACCGGTATCATTGCTCTCAAGCTTGCAACACAGGTCTGACTTGACCCTCTTTTGCGCTGCTGGTGGTGAAAAGCCTCGCCCTCCGGAGGTCAGGCCTTCTTTTTCCGGAAGTAGAGACGGATAGGGACCTCAGGGAAGCCGAAGGTCTCCCTGATCCGGTTGATGAGGTAGCGTTCGTAGGAAAAGTGGATGTCCGAAGGATCCTTCACGAAAAGGGTGAAGGTCGGCGGCTTGACGGCGACCTGGGTGATGTAGTTGAACACATGCGGCCGGCTCCGGCGTCCCGGGGGAGGGTTGGTCTCGATGATCTCCCGGATCCTGCGGTTGAGTTCCCCTGTTTCGATGCGCCGTGTATACTGGGCATACACGCGATCGATCAGTTCGAAGATCTTGGTGACCCGCTGACCGGACAGGGCCGAGACGAAGATGATGGGGGCGAATTCGAGAAATTTCGAATGGTAACGGATGTTCTCGACGTAGGTTCCGATGGTGCTGTTGTCCTTTTCCACCAGATCCCACTTGTTGACCACGAGGATGCAGGCGGTTCCGTTCTCCAGGGCGAGACCGGCGATCTTGACATCCTGATCGCTGATCCCCTCCTTGGCGTCCAGGAGGATCAGGGCGATGTCGGCCCGGTCGATCGCCTTGATCGCCTGGACGATGCTGTATTTCTCCAGGGTGAGGCTGATCCGGCTCTTTCGGCGGATGCCGGCCGTGTCGATCAGGAGGTAGTGTTTTCCGTTCCGGGTGACGGGCGTGTCGATGGCGTCCCGGGTCGTCCCGGGGACGGGATTGGCGATGGTCCGCTCGTAGCCTAAGATCCGGTTGACGAGGGAGGATTTGCCCACGTTCGGTCTGCCGATGACGGCGATCCGGATACTCTCGCCTTCGCCGTCTTTTGTCTCCGCTTTCTCCGGAAGGCGGATGGCGACGTCATTCATCAGGTCATCGAGGCCCGGGCCGTGCTGGGCAGACAAGGGGTAGAGTTTTTCGATCCCCAGGCGGTAGAATTCGGCCACCAGCGCCTCATGGCGGGGGCCGTCCACCTTGTTGACGGCGAAAAAAACCGCCTTTTTTTCCATCCGGAGCATCCGGGCGATCTCCTGGTCCGCCGTCGTGAGACCGTCCCTGGCATCCATCATAAACAGGATGATCTCCGCCTCCTCGATGGCCAGTTTTGTCTGTTCCCGCATCTGGACGAGGATCTCCACCTCTGACGCAGGTTCGAATCCGCCCGTGTCGATCAGGGTGAACGATCGGTTGTTCCATTCACATTCCGCGTAGTTGCGGTCCCGCGTGGCCCCAGGCTCATCGATAACAATGGCCTTGCCCCTTCCGGCCAGGCGGTTGAAGAGGGTCGATTTGCCGACATTCGGCCGCCCGATGATGGCGATAACAGATTTCATGTCATCCTTGTCTCGGATCGTTTACTGTTTCCGTATATTTGATTTATCTATCCGATCGCTTGGGGAATGTCCACTCGTCTTTTCCGGTATCACCCCTTCAGGTCGCGTCCCCGGATAGCGAAGTAGATCGTGCCGATCAGGCCACAGGCCGTCGCGGTCAGCAGGTTGACTGCCGGGGAGAGCTGCCACAGGAAGCCGCTGGAGAAGGCCGCCATGGAAACGACGACGTCCCGGATCAGATAGTACAGGCCGAACATCCCTGCCTTCTGATCCTCCGGCGCCAGGTCCATGATCAGCGCCTTGCGCGTCGGTTCGCCGAATTCCTTGAGGCCGCGGATGATGAAGGCGACGACCATCATCCAGAAGCTGTGGGAAATAAGGAGAAAGAGGGGGAAGATTGTGAAATTGACAAAGGTGATCAGGACAAAAGGTTTTTTTGTCGTCCGGTCGGCAAGGTAGGCGACCGGGATATAGACGAGCATCGCCGTTGCCATCTCGATCGTCGTGAGAAAGCCGAACTGCACCGCGCTGATGCCGTTATTTTTGATGCACCAGACCACGACGAAGGCGTAGGGGATCTGCTCGGCAAAGCGGATCAGGATGTCGGAGATCAGGAGGTTCCTGAGGTCCGGGCTCATGGAGCGCCAAATCCCTGTCGGCCGTTTTTCCGCCTTCCCTCTCCGGCCGTCATCCTCGATCATCGTCTGCTGGAGGATCAGCGACACGATCCCCAGGAGGAAGGCGGCGACAAAGGTGAGGCGGATGCCCGTCCTGTCGCCGTAAAGCCCGATCAGGATACCGCCGATGACCGGTCCCAGGGCCATCGGAATCCGCCGGGCTAGAGAATGGACGGACACTCCCATCGTCCGCTTCTCCATGGGCAGCACCCGGGAAACGAGGCTCATCGTCGCGGGAAGAGAAATCGCCGACCAGGAAAGAAAAAAGACCGCGCCGACAAAGACAGCCAGCCAGTGGGGGAAGAGAATGACGATCAGGTAGCCGGACATGGCAACGAGGTTGAAGACGACAAGTGCGCGCTTGTAACCGAGGCGGTCGCTCAGGTAGCCGCCGGGGAACGAATACAGGGCGGAGAGGAGGTTGTCCATCGCGTTGAGAAAGCCGACCGACAGGATACCCCCTCCCAGGGCGAGCAGGTAGATCGGCAGGAAACGCTCGGCCATCTTTTCACCGAGTCCGACAAAGACCACCATGAACAAAAGAGCCACGACACTTTTTTTGAGACCAAAGAAATCGACAACCTTTTCGCGCCACTCCATTGATTACGCCCCTCCGATTGCATTTCCCTCCAGACACGGCTGCAATTAAACACCTTAATCCATTGTCGGATGACGGTCAAGTGACCCGGGAGCGATGTGTCCCGGGAGCGGTGCCCAGGTCCATCCGGCAGGCCGCAATGGATTGGATTTCGTGCAGAACTCGACTAAATAATGCGTTTATGCCGAGGGAGGCAGTATTTCCAAGCAAAACTAAAGTTTTTACTTCTTCTGTCCGATTAAGAAATTAATCGCTTAGATTTCCTTGTTTTTGTCTGTTTACAGATGTTGATGTTTCTACAGGGAAACAGAACCGGTGGGGGGTCTATATGGAGATCATGACAGTCAAGGAAGTGGCTGATTTTTTGCGTTTGAAGGAGGCGACGGTCTGTCGACTGGCGTCGGAGGGAAAGTTGCCTGGTGTCAAGGTAGGGAAATCCTGGCGCTTCGATAAGGCGGCGCTGGAGAGGTTGGTCGCGGGTATACAGACCGACTTGATCGACACCCCGGATGGGGGGACAAGGAATCGCCGGCAATAAGCGTTGGCTCGTGCCATTGAGCGGCGAAAAGGGCTCTACTGCATGAGATTGTTGGATGGATCCGGAGTGGCTCTTCAAATGGTCGAAAGCCAGAAATGGGAAGAATGAGGGGCAGGAAACGGACCCTCTATTAAGAAAGGAGAAAAAAATGAACATCAAAGGATATATCAACAGACGGGGTATCCAACGAAAGCTGATCATTTCATTTCTCTTGCTGGGATTGATCCCGATGATCATCATGGGTTCGGTGTCCTATTACAAGTCTACGGAAATGTTGCTGAAAAATACCAATTCCGAGATGATCAACCTGACCAAGAAGGCTATCGAGCTGCTGGATTCCCAGTTCACCGTATACAAGATGCAGATGGACACGATCGCCTCTCCGGCGAAGCAGGTGCTCGATATGCTCCAGTTGGGCATGAGTCTTGACGTGGGAAGCGCGGAAAACCTGGAAAAGGCCTTTGTTGATTTTATGAAGACTTCTCCGGCCATCAAACGGATCAACATCTATGACACGAACGGAGATTTGAAGGTTTCAAGCAACAAGGGTTCATCCGATCAGGCGGAAAAGGCCTCTTCGTTTTCCTGGTATAAACAGGCATCGTCCGCCAAGGATGTCATCTTCAGCGAGGTGCATGTCCCCAAGGGGCTGAACGAATCGGTTACCAGCATGGTGAAGCCTTTTTTGAACCAGGATGGCAAACCTTATGCCCTCCTTGCGGTGGATTTGTCCGCCGAATTTGCGACAAAGCCGGTTACCAGCATCAAGATCGGAAAAGAGGGATATGCCTATATCATCGGCAAAGACGGGATGGTGATCGCCCATCCAGATAAGTCGAAGATATTTCAAATGAACCTCAGCAAATATGATTTCGGCAAAGAAATACTCCAGAAGAAAAACGGCACCACGGAATACACTTTGGATGGGGTGGCCCGTTTTGCCTCGTTTCAGGAATATCCGGTCATGGGATGGATTATCGCCTCAGCGGTCAACAGATCGGATATCCTTGCAGATGTCAACACGATGAATACACTATTTATTATCCTTGTCATCGTAATGGCGATGTTTTCCCTCATCGCGGGTGTCGTTTTCACCGTCCGGCTGGTGAAGCCGATGAACCGTATTGTGATGGGATTGAGCGACGGTTCCGATCAGGTGGCTTCCGCCTCAACGCAGGTATCGGAGTCGAGCCAGCGCTTGGCGGAGGGAGCCTCGCAGCAGGCATCATCCCTCGAGGAGACATCGTCCTCCCTCGAAGAGATGTCGTCGATGACCAAACAGAACGCGGACAACGCCAATCAGGCCAGGGCGATGATGACCGAGGCCAAGGTCGTTGTGGAAAAGGCAAACTCGCAGATGGCGCGGCTGACCGAGGCGATCGGAGAGATCACGCGCTCAAGCGAAGAGACGGGGAAGATCATCAAGACGATCGACGAGATTGCATTCCAGACCAACCTCTTGGCGCTTAACGCGGCGGTCGAGGCGGCACGCGCCGGTGAGGCCGGAGCAGGATTCGCGGTGGTGGCGGACGAGGTGAGGAATTTGGCGCTGCGTTCGGCGGAAGCGGCTCGCAACACAAGTGAGCTGATCGAAAAAACGATCAAGGCCGTCAAAGCCGGCAACGAGATGACGGTCTCAACCCAGGATGCGTTCCAGGCCAACGCGAAGCTGTCCGGAAAGATCGGTCAGCTTGTGGATGAGATCGCCACGGCATCGGAAGAGCAGGCGCACGGAATCGCCCAGCTCAATACCGCGGTGGCGGAGATGGACAAGGTGACGCAGCAGACGGCGGCGAATGCCGAAGAGTCGGCGAGCGCCGCAGAAGAGATGAACGCGCAGGCTCAGCAGATGCGGGTATATGTCGAGGAGCTCGCTGGAGTCGTTGGGGTGGACATGAAAGATTCCGAATCGTTTGGGAAGATGTCGATCGCCTCTGACGCGAAACAAAAAGCAGCCTTACCGCAGCCGAAGGAACAAAAAGCAAAGAACCCTGAAGCGAAAGGAAAGGGCTTAAGGCCAAAATCGGTTGATGTCATTCCCTTTGATCAAGATCAGAAGGAAAAGGAAAGTTTCAAGGATTTTTAAAGGTCATCTATGAAATAAAGAAACAAAGCGACTAAGGACTGTTCCGAATCCCCGGGAGCGGATAGAATGGATGAACAGGAAGCGCTATACAATCAGCGCAATCGCCTGAAGAGCGAAAACGAGATATTGCAGGAGAAACTCAGGCACAATGCACCCTGCAATGATTATCTGGGGATTCTTGAAAAGACCAGTGAGGGGATCTGCGTAGACCGAGATGGACTCATCCAATACATGAATCCAGCTCTGCAGAGGATCGTCGGCTACCGCCCTGAGGATTGGCCCGTCGCATATCCTCCTTTCCAGATCTTTGTCCACCCTGACGAACGTTCCAAGGTCATGGTCAACTATGATCGGTTCCGCGGTGGAGAAGAGAAGGAACAGCACTTTGAAACGAGTTTTATCAACAAGGCCGGCGGGCGGGTGGAGGTGGAACTCAAGATCTGCCGCATGGAGAATGATGACGAAAAACGTGTCATCATCAGTGTCGTTCACGATATTACCGAAAGAAAAAGGGCGGAAGAAGAACTGGAGGAGGAAAGGGCTTTCCTCCGGCAGGTGATCGACGCAGTTCCCTCTTTCATTTCGGTGAAGGATACGGAAGGCAGGTTTGAACTCGCCAACAAATCCCTGGCAAAGGCATGGGGGACCACCGTGGAGCACCTCATCGGCAGCACCATCGTGGACCTGAACGTCATTGAGAAGGAAGGCTTACAATTCCGGGATTCGGACAGCGATGTCATCCGGGAAAGGAAAGAGACGTTCATCCCCGAAGAAAAGGTCGCTTTTCCGGATCAATCGGTTCAATGGCTTTCCACCTACAAGGTTCCCCTGATCAACCGGGAGGGGGTCTGTAACAGGCTCCTTACGGTCGGGACAGACATCTCCTATCTGAAGGGCGCAGAGGAAGAAAAGAAGGCGCTGCAAAAACGGCTCATCGCGGTCCAAAAGATGGAGGCCATCGGCACGCTGGCCGGAGGGATCGCCCATGACTTCAACAATATCCTTATGGGTATTCAAGGATCCATCTCCCTGCTGCTGTATGACCTAAAGCCGGATCACCCCCACCGACAGAGACTCGAAACGATCGAAAATTATATCCAACGCGGGGCGGACCTGACAAAAAAGATTCTGGGTTTCGCCCGCGGCGGCAAGTACGATGTAAAGCCGACGAATATCAATGAACTCCTTGGAAACAGCTCGGATCTGTTCGGCCGTACCCGTAAAGAAGTCTGCGTTTACAGAAACTTTGAGAAGGAGCTCTGGAACGTTGAAGTCGATCAGGGGCAGATGGAGCAGGTTTTTCTCAACCTTTTCATCAATGCCTCCGAAGCGATGCCGGGGGGAGGGAGCATCGATCTTGGAACGGAAAATTGCGTCATCGGCGGGATGGATTCAAGACCGGCCGGTGTGACTGACGGGAGATATGTCAAAATCTCCGTGACCGATGACGGGATTGGGATGGATGAAAAGATCCAGGAGAGGATCTTCGATCCTTTTTTCACGACCAAGCCGAAGGGGACGGGAACAGGTCTTGGTCTGGCCTCTGCGTATGGGATCATCAAAAACCATGGAGGAAGCATCCATGTAAACAGTAGACAGGGCAAGGGGACGAACTTCACGATCTACCTTCCGGTGGCGGAAAGACAACCGGTGATATGCCAAGACCATGACGGGGAAAGGATCAGGGATAGAGAAACCATCCTGGTGGTGGATGACGAGCTGAGCAACATCGCCGTCATGGTGGAGATGCTGGAGATGCTTCATTTTCGCGTGCTGCCGGCGGGCAGCGGTCAGGAAGCGGTTGCCGTATACCGCCAGAAAGGGAAGGAGATCGATCTGGTCATTCTGGACATGATCATGCCGGGGATCAATGGGGGAAAGACGTTCGACATCCTGAAGGAGATCAATCCGGACGTCTCTGTGATCCTTGCCAGCGGTTACAGCGCAGAGGGAGAGGCCAGATCAATCCTCAACCGCGGTTGCAAGGGCTTCATCCAAAAACCGTTCCACATGCAGGAACTCTCGAGAAAAGTCAGGGATGTGCTGGACGGAAAATCCAATCCCAGCGGTCCGTGAGGGTCGGAGGGGGAAGGGCGGCTTGTAACCGACCCTTCCCGCTTATCCCTTGTCATCGTATCCGAACTCCTGGATCATACGGGGATCATTGGTCCAGTCTTTTGCCACACGAACGAAGAGTTCCAGAAAGACCTTTGCGGCAAAAAACCTTTCCATCTCCAGGCGCGACCTGGTGCCGATCTCTTTGAGCATCGCCCCCTTTTTTCCTATGACGATCCCCTTCTGAGATTCCTTGGCAACATGAATCGTCGCGGCAATGCGGATCATCTTTTTCTGTTCGTCTTCCTTGAAGGCGTCGACAACCACGGCGGTCGAATAAGGGATCTCCTTATGGGTGAGCAGGGTGATTTTTTCCCTGATGATCTCCGCTGCGATGAATCTTTCCGTGCGGTCGGTCATCATTTCCTCCGGGAAATACTGAGGACCCTCGGGGAGTGCTTTCCAGATCTCCTCGATGAGGCGGTCCACTCCGTCACCCCTCAAGGCGGACAGGGGCACTATTTCCCGGAAAGGATGAAGGCTTAGATACGAGTCGATGAGCGGTAATAGAAGCGATTTTTCTATCAAGTCGATCTTGTTGATGGCAAGAAAAACGGGGAGGGAGGTCTTTCCGAGGGCCTCAGCGATGAAACGGTCCTCCGGGTGGGCAGTGGCCGCCGCCTCGGTGATCATCAAAAGCAGATCCACATTTCCGAATGTCCCGGTCGCTGCATCGACCATGGCACGATTCAAAGGGGTGGATGCCCTGTGAATCCCCGGAGTATCGAGAAAAATCAACTGACCCTTCTTCTCTCCCGAAAGGTTCCTTATTCCCATGATCTTGTTCCGCGTGGTCTGAGGTTTTGGGGTGGCGATGGCAATCCTCTCGCCGACGATCCTGTTCATGAGGGTCGATTTTCCAACATTGGGTCTGCCCAGGATGCTGATGAAACCGGATTTATACATGGCTTTCTCCGTCGATTTTCAGTGACACGGCCTCTGAGGAGCCTCATGTCCGCTTCAAAGGGGATGCCGACTTCAGTCGTGTTTTCCCCGAAACGACTTCGCTATGGATACCATGTCAGAGACCGGCATGCAAACCTGCCGCGGAAACGGTGGAGATATTCCCGTCCCTGTCGGCTTTGAAAGATCCCTTTGCCGTTGTGAGGATAAGCTCGCCCCGCGGAAGGGAAGGATCGACAGTGATCCGGATGTCGTCGACATGAAACCGTTCCCTCAGATGGGTGAAATTGATACGGCGGTGGCCATACAGGTTCGAAACGTCAGCAGGGGCAGCGGTGAAGGCGGCTGATCCTTTCCCGGTTTCGGAGCAGGCAAGAAGTGCCGAGGCCAGGTCCAGAAAAATGGCGGATTCAACTAGCGACCGGAATGCAGGATGAAAGGGGCCTGCGACGACGACCCCCTTTTTCTCCAGCTCGGCCGTCGTCTGGAGCCCGAGCCGGATGACGGGAATCCGTGCGGCAGTCAGCTTTTTGAGGGCGTTCTTACATTGCGTGACCGCCTCCGTGAGCGTCAGCGGGACATAATGTCCTTCCCGGAACGCATCGGCCAGAGGGGTATCCCTCAGGACGATCGTCGGATGGATTCGGACCGTATCAGGGTGAAGAGAGATCGTTTTATCGATCGTTTTTTTGAAACGCTCTTCTGTGTCTCCGGGCAGACCGGCCATAAGGTGAATCCCCGTCTGGAAATCCCGGGTTTTGAGCAGGGATACCGCCTGGAAGATGTCCATGGAGGTATGGCCCCTTCGCGAACGAAGAAGTACCTCATCATCAAGAGACTGCGCCCCCAATTCGACAGTCGTCACGCCGAGGCCTTTGATGAGGTCCAGACCCTCCGCATCGATTTCGTCAGGACGCGTCGAGATCCGGATGCCGTCGACGGATCCGTCATCCAGGAAAGGCGATGCCAGTTGAAGAAGGCGGAGCTGCTCGTCGCGCGCCATACCGGTGAATGTCCCGCCGTAAAAAGCGATCTGAACAGGTCTGCTGCTCCTTCCGCAGAGGTCCAGATGGGCACGGACGGCAAGCCTGAACGCGGCTTCGTCCATCCGAGACGGTTGATTTCCCGCAATCAATCGTTCATTGCAGAAGATGCAACGGTGAGGGCACCCCCGATTCATGAGGAAGATGGGGATGATCATGGATCGACCTTTTGTTTTTTACCGATCAGAGCCCCCTCATCGTTCTGAAGGACCTCAAGGGCCTCTCGGGCTGCCTGCTGTTCCGCTTCCTTCTTGCTCCTTCCTGTTCCTGTCGCGATGACCTGCTCACCGACGATCAGGGAAGTTTCGAAGCGTTTCTCATGATCGGGACCCGTTTCGGAGATCACTACGTAGCGCGGAAATTCCTTGAAGAGGTTCTGGCAGAACTCCTGGGCCGTGGTCTTGTAGTCCCTATAGACGGCGGCAGTCGCCCCCGCCTCGATGAGCGGTTCGAAGAGCCGTCCGATGAAGGCAGCGGTCCGGTCGAACCCCCCGTCGAGATACATTGCAGCGATGATGGATTCAAAGGCATTGGCCAGAAGGGAGGGTTTGTCCCTGCCGCCTGAGGACTCCTCTCCCTTGCCAAGGAGGAGAAATTCGCCGATCCGGAAACCTTTGGCCAGCTTTGCAAGGGGCTGCTCGTTGACGACCGAGGCCCTCAATTTTGAGAGTTCTCCTTCGGCCAGGTCGGGGAATTTCTTCATGAGCATGTCGCTTACGGTAAGCTCCAGAACGGCATCGCCCAGAAATTCCAGCCTTTCGTTGTCCTTACAGGATAAAAAGGCATTCTCGTTGACAAACGACCGGTGTGTCAGGGCGTTGTCGAGCAGGCCCGGATCTTCAAAGCGATAACCGACATAGGCTTCAAGTTCCTTCAATGCCTGTAATCTTTCTTCCTTCATCCCGCTACCTGATTTCGAATGGACGTTTTGTCATTCATGAATCACCTCGCCGACCAGATGTCCGTCCTGGAAAGACGCCGGCATCACCCGGAGGATCCGGTTGGCCTCATAAGCCCCCCTGCAGGCGGTAGGAATATAGTTATCTGAAAAGCCGAGGGAAAATCCTGTCTGTTTCTTTTTTCTCTCTTCAATGAGAACGGTTAGGGGCGTTCCGATACATCCTTCGGCAAAGGACTGCCTTTTTACCGCCCCGATTCCCCTGAGCTCCTCAACTCTTCGCTTCTTCTCCGGTTCGGAAATCTGATCGGGCATCGCTGCTGCCGGGGTCCCGGGGCGGCGAGAGTAGGGAAAGACATGGAGGTAGGCAATAGGCAGTCCCTCCACGAGCCTTAGGGTGTTGGTGAAGGCCGCTTCCGACTCTCCGGGGAATCCGGCGATGATGTCTGTCCCGACGGCAATACCAGGAACGGCTGCATGGATTTTCCAAACGAGATCTCTGAAAAAACCCGCATCATAGTCTCGGTTCATGGCAGTCAGTATTCGGTCATCCCCGCTCTGCAGGGGGATATGGAGATGACGGCAGACGATCCCGGATGACCCGATCAACGTGATGAGTTCATCACTCACTTCGCGGGGTTCGATCGAGCTCAGGCGAAGGCGCTCGACCGATCGTGACTGGGCGATGCGCCTGACGATCTCCGCCAGGTCCGAGGGGGAGGAAAGATCGCGACCATAGGCGCCCAGATGGATCCCGGTCAACACCACTTCGCGATAGCCCCTTGTCGCAAGGGCCGCGATCCGATCTTCTATATCTGCCGGAGGAAGGCTCCTGTTCGTCCCTCGAGCCAGCGGGACGATGCAATAACTGCAGAAAGCGTCGCAGCCGTCCTGGATCTTCAGAAAGGCGCGGGTATGGCCGGGGAATGTCGCTGCATCTGCAGGGGGAAGTCTTGTTTCGCGCCGCATATCGCCGACGCGGATCTCGAGTCCCTTTGTTTCCGCCATCTCCCTGATAAGCTTGGGAAGGGAGGATTTTTCCGAGTTTCCGGCGATCATACGGACTCCCGGAATCCTGGCGATCTCCTCCGGCGCCCGTTGCGCATAACAGCCGGTTACGATAACGGCTGCGGATGGGTTCCGCCTGATCGCCCGCCGGATGAGTTGACGAGACTGATAATCCGTCTTGCCTGTGACCGTACAGGTATTGATGATGTAACAGTCCGCCTGCTCATCGAAGGAAACAAGCGCCACCTCCTGTGAAGCCAGTGCCTCAGAGATGACGGCCGATTCGCACTGGTTGACCTTGCAGCCCAGGGTGGCCACGCCGACTTTAAACATTGAATTCTCCCGTAAACGGGTTGAGTGTCATATCATGATCCCTCGGAGAAAATATCTTCTGCAAGATAAATTGCCGATCCATAGGGATTCTCTTTTGGGAAGAATCTAAACGCCGGGAGCTGCTTTTGTCAAGGTGAAAGGATTTTATGGCATTTCTCCGCTGTTTTGGGTATCATCCTCAACTGTTTCTTGAGGAGGTGCCGTATGCAGGATTTTATCCGTATTGTGTCTGAAAACCTTTTGACTGCGATCGGAATCGCGTTCGTCTTTTTGTTGATCCTCTATTTCTTCCTTATGAAGCTGGTAAAGTTTGCCCTGATCCTCCTCATAGTTGCCGTCGCGATAGGAGGGTATTTCTATTTCAGGTATCCCGAAGACAGGCCTGCCAACTTGGGTGAGGCCGTACAGAAGGCGATTACCGAAAGCGATCGCGCCTTGGAAAAGGGAAGAGAGGCGATAGACAAGGGGCGTGAAATAGTCGGCAAAGGCAAAGCCGCTTTGGAAAAGGGAAAAGAGGTCGTCAATAAGGGCAAGGACGCCCTGGAGAAAGGGATAGACAAAGGAAAAGACGCCGCCGGAAAGATCGGGAAGATCCTCGGCGGAGAAAATGAGGTCGACCCGAAATAGTCCCCCGAGCGAAGGCAATCCTTCTCAACGATCCCGCATTTGAGACGCTTTTTCCCTCTCCAGAAGCCTGTCCCAGTCCATGGTGGGAAAGACCCGATGGAGATCATGGTCGTCGTCGACCAGATGGATCTCCAGATTCCGGAAGAGCTGCTTTGCGATCCGACAGGCCGGTTCGGGGGGAACGACGATATCCTGCCTCCCGTGGTAGAGTGCCACCGGCAGTTCCAGCGGTGCCGCGTAATAAGGGCTGAAATCCCCGTGGTTGAGGGCCGGGGCGAGAAGGATGAGTCGCCCGGTTCGGGACCGATTCCGACAGGCAAACAATGCAGCCATGAGGCCCCCGTAGCTGGAACCGACAAGAATCAGGCTGCTCTGCCCCGCGAGGCTCTTCTCGAGCTGTTCCATTCTCTGTTCGAGGGGGCCGGAGAAGTCTTCCATCATCATCTCCGGGTATCTTTCATGGAAGAAGGTTCCCTTGGTCCCCCGGCTGCTGCTGTCCAGACCATGAATAAAAACGCGCGCCCCATCCGTCATAGCGACCCTCCTGTCGGGAAAATCCTCATTGCTTTCCATAGGCCGGCATGTTAAAAAATTTCAAGTAAAATAATTCAAACGTCGCGTCTTGTCGAGGCGAAGTATTCTCGGAGCGACGTTTCGATGAGAGGAGATCTCCATGTCGCTGGTCGTTCCGTTGCGCGCCCTGAGACCCGCAAAGCCGTTTGCCGGTCAAGTCGCCGCACCGCCCTATGATGTCCTGAGTTGCGATGAGGCAAAGAGATTCGTCCTTGGAAATCCCCTCAGTTTTCTCCATGTGGAAAAATCAGAGATCGACGTTCCTGATGCCGAAGAAGGGGATGATCCGCGGATCTTCGAGAAGGCAAGGGTGAATTTGCTAGAGCTGGTCGATAAAGGGATCTTGCGCCGCGATGAGAGCCCGAGATTTTATCTTTACCGGCAGAAGATCGGGGAGCGATGCCAGATCGGTATCGTCGCGGGCGTCAGTATCGCAGAGTATGAAGCCGGACGGATCAAGCGGCACGAATTGACGCGGGCCGACAAGGAACGGGAAAGGACGCGCCACATCGATTCCGTTGGGGCGCAGACGGGCCCCGTCTTCCTCACTTACCGAGGGCGGGAACCGATCGACCGTCTGACGGCGCGGGTCGTGACACGTCCTCCTGAATATGATTTCACCGCAGTGGATGGTGTGGTCCATACGGCCTGGGTTCTGAACGATCCGGGAGAGATCAGTGAAGTCATTGAGGGATTCGATCGGGTCGAACTTCTCTATATCGCCGACGGGCATCACCGGGCCGCCGCCGCTGCAACGGTCGCGCGCCTTCGGAAGCAGCGGAATCAGGGGGGTGCGGAAGAGGGTCTGCTCCTGTCCGTTCTGTTTCCCCAGGATCAAGTCCGGATTATGGATTACAACCGCGCCGTTCGCGATCTCAATGCCCTCACCCGTGAGGCATTTCTGGACAGGGTTGAGGAGAACTTCCTTATTCAAAGCGCAGCTGCAGGCAAATCACCGGCTCGGCGTCATGAATTCGGGATGTATCTGGACGGAGTATGGCGTCATCTTATTGCCAGAAACAAGATATTGAAGGAGGAGGATCCCGTTGCGGGCCTTGACGTTTCTCTCCTCCAAGACCATCTGCTCGGCCCTGTCCTGGGTATCCGCGATCCCCGGACCGACGCCCGGATTTCCTTCATCGGCGGGATCCGGGGGATGGGCGAACTGGAACGTCTTGTCGACGGGGGCGCCTGCGCTGTGGCCTTTTCTCTTTATCCTCCCACAGTGGGGGAGATGATGGCAGTGGCGGATGCCGGAAAGGTCATGCCGCCGAAGTCCACCTGGTTTGAACCCAAGCTTTTGAGCGGCCTTTTTGTCCACCTCCTGGAATAACGATGGGCAAAGATACTCGCACAGAGGAATCCGACGAGACGGTTGATGAGATCTTAGACGGCCGACTCCGGATCATTCAGAAGAAGACGGGTTATCGCTTTTCCATAGACGCCCTCCTCCTGGCCCATTTCATCGGCTTGAATGAAGGGGAGACTCTGATCGATTTGGGTACAGGAAGCGGGATCGTCGCCTTGATCCTGGCCAGCCGATACCGATGCGGAAGGGTCGTTGGGATCGAAATACAGGAACAGCTGGTGACGATGGCAAGAAGGAATGCCGCCTTGAATGGACTGGAGCAGGGCGTGGATATCCGCCAAGGGGATGTGCGGAGGCCGCAGACCTTTTGTGCGCCTCTTTCTTTCGATGCGGCTGTCTTCAACCCTCCCTATCGGCGTCTTCGGTCCGGTCGGATGAATGCCGATAGCGAAAAGGCCAAGGCGCGGCATGAGATCATGGGTACTGCGGGCGATTTTCTTGATGCCGCCAGATACGCCCTTCGGGAAGGAGGCCGAGCGTATACGATCTATCCGGCGACACGCATGGTGGAAATCCTTTTCCGGATGAGGGCTTGCAGGATCGAACCGAAGCGGATGCGGATCGTGCACTCCCGCCCTGAGGATGTTGGAAAGTTTTGCCTGCTGGAAGGGGTGAAAGCGGGGCGGGAGGAGATGGCCGTGCTGCCCCCGCTCTATATATACGGGGAAAAGAAGGAGTATTCTTCAGAGATGACGGCTATTTTCCGAGAACTTTCCGTTTTTCCCGCTGACGACGGTGACTGATTTCCTTCGTCATGACACGCTCCAGGATCTCACGGAGCTCCACATCCCGGACCGTTGCCAAAATTTCCCGCACGACGTTCCGGTCGCGTGCCGGCAGTGGGCAAAGGGGAGATTCCGGAGAGGGTTGTCCCACAGTAACCGAGGGAGGTGTGGGGAGCTCGCCAATGACAAGGATCAGATGACGGATCTGGTCCTTGTCAGAGATCTCGTTAAGCCTGGAGAGGATTTCTTCCTTCATGAACTGAAGCTGATGCAGCCAGGTCGGTGCGGAGACCCGAACGAAGAGGGATCCCCGCTTCAGCGCATCGGGATGGGTTTGGGCGGCGATCTGAGGACCGACAGCCCTTCTCCATAAATTGAGGAGATATCGGTCTGTCGAGGTATGGGGGATATTCCTCTTTTTGAGGAGCTTATGGAGAATTTCCCCCAATATTTCAAGGTTTGCCTGTTTTGCCCGTCTGCGCATGCGTCCTTTTCTCATAGTTTGTCCTGAGGGTCAAGTAGCGGCGGGTCGGTTCGATATGGATACGTCATAGCCGCTATGCCTCTGCCGGGCCTTGTAAAAATACGCTTTCGATGGTAACTTGAGCTATGTCGTATCGGTGCGGCGAGCCAGTCTGAGCAGCCGGCAGGCGTTCATTGTATTTTGGCATGGAAGTCATCACCAGGATGGGAATGTGGTAGATCGATTTCAGAAACAGAGACTGAAGATGGTCGACAGTCAGCTCCGCGCCAGGGGAATCGTCGATCGGAGGGTTCTGGCAGCTATGGAAAAGATTCCTCGCCATCTGTTTGTTGATGAGGTCCTGGCGGATCAAGCCTATAACGACAATCCCCTCCCCATCGACCGTGACCAGACCATCTCCCAACCCTATATCGTCGCCCTGATGTCCGAGGCGATGGAACTGACAGGGGAGGAAAAGGTGCTGGAGATCGGTTCCGGATCCGGATATCAAACCGCCATCCTCGCCGAGTTGGCAGAGCGGGTCTTTTCCATAGAACGGATTGCCGCACTCGCGACCCGTGCACGGAGGATTCTCGATTCACTCAGTTACTACAATGTAGCCATCCGGGTAGGCGACGGGACATACGGCTGGCGGGAGGAATCACCTTTTACCGCGATCATGGTGACTGCCGGCGCGCCCCGGATTCCGATGCTTCTCATCGAACAGCTCGAAGTAGGGGGGAGGCTGGTGATCCCTGTGGGAGACCGAGGTTCACAGACCCTGTTGAAGTTGACCCGACTTTCGGAGAATCCGGATGACCTCAGGCAGGAGGATCTCGGCGGTTGCCGTTTCGTGGATCTTGTCGGGGAGCATGGGTGGGGCAATTGATGACCGATAGGCATTTCTTCCAACCGATGATCCACTGCTTTGCCAAACGAAAATTGGTGAGTTTGCTCCTGCTGGGGATGATGATCCTCTCATGCTCGGGTTACCAGGTCAAGGGTGACCGCCCACGTGGTATTTACCATCGTGTGAAAAGCGGGGAAACCCTCTATGCGATTGCAAGGGCCTATAATATCAAGCTTCAAGATCTGGCGGAAATCAACAACATCAGCAATCCCGACCAAATCGAAACGGACAGTGTGATCTTTATACCGGACGCAAGTCAGGTCGTGGATGATGTCATCACTGCGGCCAGATCACAGGTCCCGCCGGTTCAACTCCGGGTTTTTGACCCGCCTGTCCCGGAATCAGAAACCACACCGGAATCTCCTGTAGCTAAAAAAGAACCCCCAAAAAAGGCAACGGTCTCTGATCCGACAAAAGGCCGAGAAAAAGCACCAAGCGATGTGACCGCAAAGGGTCGAACGACGACTCCCCGGACGATGGACCGGGACGGGATCGTCCCGGGAATTTCCAGCAGGCCTGAAAGCCCGGAAACGGTCGACCCGACCGTGAAAAAGAAAGACCCCGGCGAGAAGGCGGATGAGATACAGTTCGACAAGGATCGATTCATCTGGCCGGTCAAAGGAAGGGTGATCTCCAGGTTCGGTATTCAGCAGAATAAGATGAACTTCAACGGCATTCAGATCGCGGCCTCAGAGTCGGCAGCCGTTCAGGCAGCAGCAGCCGGCACTGTTATCTTTTCCGCTCCTCTGAAGGATTACGGGGAAACAATCATCATCAAGCACGAGGACAACTACGCAACGGTCTATACCCATTTGGGGACGCGAACCGTTCGGGGGGAGGCACGCGTCAAGAAAGGCGACAGAATCGCCTTTCTTGGTAAATCCGAGAAGGGAGACCCTTTTTTGTATTTCGAGATCCGGCATAAAAACAAGGCCAGAAACCCCCTGTTTTTCCTTCCATAAGATCCATATGTTCTTGGATAATGCCTCCTCTTTTCCTTTCGTGGCGATGATGTCTTATGGAAAGAGGGATAATGTCATCAGACTATCCAAAAAAAATGAAATCAGGTTGACTGTTTATTAAATATGTGCTAACCTACTAAGTTCAAAATACATTTAAAAATGGTGGCAACATGTTTAAGGTGGGAGATTTGGCGGTTTATCCGGCGCAAGGGGTGGGGGTCATTGAGGCCATAGAGAACCGGGATGTGGGGGGGAGCAAACAGCTCTTCTATATCATGAAAATCATGGGCAACGGCATGAAGATCATGATTCCCATGGAGAGTGCAAAATCGGTCGGTTTGCGGGAAGTGATCATGGAAAAGGAGATTCCCAAGGTATATGCGATCCTTAGAAACAAGGATGTGACGATAGACAAACAGACATGGAATAAGAGATATAGGGAATACCTGGAAAAGATCAAGACAGGATCGGTATTTGAAATCGCCCGTGTACTTCGTGATCTTTTTATCCTGAAGAGCGATAAGAACCTCTCCTTTGGAGAAAGAAAAATGATGGATACAGCGAAGAATTTGCTGATCAAGGAGATTTCGGTCGCGACCAACGAAGAAGAGACCAAGGTGGAGGAAGACCTGAAGATGATCTTCACGGTGCAATGAATGAGGGGTAAAGTATCTATTGTTCTTGATCGAAAGGCTGCTCTTTGAAAACGGAAGTGATCGGAAAACTGAAAATCGCAGGATGAGTGCCGTTATACAAGGGCAATTAAGCCATCTGACCGAGACAGGGCCGCTGAGATATACATGTAGACTACCCTATGAACCATTTTTTCTGCGGTCCACTGCAATGAGTTGAAGAGGGAAGGGTAGCAACCTGGAACGGAAGGAGGTGAATAGATGTGATTGTAAAATTATTATTAATTACGGCATGTTCCGCAAGTGGCTATTCTATTGCCTATCACAGTTATGACCAGTGGTGGAAATGGCTTATCGGATTGGGTTTGGGTGCACTGATCGCCCTGTGCGTCATCCAGATAGAACAAGCCATCAGGAAGGTATCCTTACGGGTTATTCTGGGCGGTGTCGTGGGGATGATCATCGGCCTGTTGATTGCTTTTTTATTCGCATATGGTTTGAGTTTTGTCAGCAATATTATGGAGAAGCGTCAGGTCGTGCCCTGGATCTATGCACTTTTGACCGGCATCATGGGTTACCTGGGGCTTGTCTTGGGATCGAAAAAGGTCGAGGAGCTCAGTCTTTTCGGCTGGGGGCCGGCTAAGGAGATCAGCGATTATCGCATCCTGGATACCAGCGTCATCATTGACGGCAGAATTGCGGATATCTGCGACACCGGTTTTATGGAAGGCAACCTCATCGTCCCCCGCTTTGTTCTTGACGAATTGCAGTACATTGCCGATTCTTCCGACTCCATGAAGCGGGCCCGGGGGCGGAGGGGACTGGATATCCTCAACCGCATGCAGCGAAGCACCGACATATACATCGATGTGGTCGACCATGATTTTCCAAAGATCAAAGGCGTGGACGCAAAACTCATCGCCTTGGCAAAGAAGACCAATGGAAAAATCATCACCAACGATTTCAATCTGAACAAGGTAGCCGAACTGCAAGGGATCAAGATCCTCAATGTGAATGAACTGGCCAATGCCCTTAAACCCGTGGTATTGCCCGGTGAACTGATGACGGTCAAGATCATCAAAGACGGCAAAGAACCGGGGCAAGGGGTTGCTTATCTGGATGACGGGACCATGATCATCGTTGACAATGCCCAGAAGTACCAGGGGATGAACGTTGAGGCACTCGTGACGAGCGTTCTGCAGACGACCGCAGGCAGGATGATCTTTTCGGAAATGAAATCGGTGGTATCAGATAAAAAGCCCTATGGGACAAACATGAAGTAGCTATGGTTCCCTGGCCCGGTGGTGCGTCATCGTCGGGCTTTTATGTTTTCGGGATTTTGCCATGAAAACGGTTGCAATCATTCCCGCCGGAGGGGCGGGGAGAAGGATGGGAGGCCGCATCCCGAAACAGTACCTCCCTCTGGCAGGCATCCCGGTCATTCTCCATACCCTTCGGGCCTTTCAGCATTCACCGGTCGTCGATGATATCCTCCTTCCTGTTCCCGAGAACGACATCGCGGAAGTCCGGCAGGAAATCATCGTCAGATACGGAATTTCCAAGGTCAGCCTCGTCGTTCCCGGAGGCAGCCAGAGGCAGGATTCGGTCCGCAACGCCCTGCGGCACGTAGGCGAAGGATATGAAATCATCATCGTCCATGACGGGGTCAGGCCCCTTGTCTCCGCGGATCTCATCGGGAGGGCGATTTCAGCGGCGCGTCAGTTCGGCGCTGTGGCCGTCGGTATACCGGTGCGGGATACCGTGAAGGAAGTGGCTGCTGAAGGACGGATTATAAAGACGGTAGCCAGGGAACGGTTGTGGCTCACACAGACACCGCAAGCCTTTCGCAGAGAGACCCTCATCGCTGCGTATGAGAGGGCCGAGGCCGATGGATTTTACGGCACCGACGACGCATCCCTGGTGGAGCGGATGGGGATGGATGTGCGGATGGTCCCCGGCGATCCTGACAATATCAAAGTGACGACGCCGGAAGATCTTCTTCTGGGTGATCGCATCATCCGCCGCCGCTCCTTGGATGGGACAAACGGTGGAAGCAATTGACCCTATGAAATCGATCCGGCCTCTTTTACCATTACAAGGAGTTTTCGATGCGTATCGGGTTCGGGTATGACAGCCACCGCCTTGTGGCGGACAGGGACCTTGTTTTGGGGGGACGGGTGGTTCCCCACGACAAAGGGCTCTTGGGCCATTCCGACGCGGATGTCCTTGTCCATGCCATCTGTGACGCGATCCTTGGTGCCGCAAGCGAGGGTGACATCGGACGACGATTTCCCGACACGGATCCCGCCTATAAAAACATATCGAGCCTGCTCCTTCTCGAGCAGGTGCGCGATCTGGCATCTGCCAAGGGGTATCGGATCCTCAACATCGATTCCACGATCGTCCTGGAGAGGCCCAAGCTAGCTCCATATCTTGAAGGGATGGCGGCGAACATCGCCCGCGTTCTGGCGATTCCGCCTGTGCAGGTGAGCGTGAAGGCCAAGACGAACGAGGGGATGGGGCTCGTCGGGGCCGGAGAAGGAGCGGCCGCCTTCGCCGTTGTCAGCCTCACCGAAAGAGGGACCGCATGAGTGAGCCGTCGATCCGGGTCCGCTTTGCCCCCTCGCCGACGGGAGAACTCCATGTGGGCAACGCCAGGACGGCCCTGTTCAACTGGCTCTTCTCTCGACGCCATCACGGTACGTTTGTCCTGCGCATCGAAGATACCGACCAAACCAGGACGACAAAGGTCTTTGAGGAGAATCTTCTTGAGGATCTCCGTTGGCTGGGGATAGACTGGGATGAGGGACCCGGGGGGACGGGCGGCCCGCACGGCCCGTATCATCAGACCGAACGCCTTGATCTGTATCGCAGCGCTCTGGAACGCCTGGTCTCCGCAGGGAAGGTCTATCCCTGTTACTGCACCGAAGAAGAATTAGAGGACGAGAGAGCCTCTCTTATCGCCAGGCGTCTGATGCCCCGCTACCTGGGGAAGTGCCGGGAACTCTCAGAGGCGCAAAGGAAGCTGCTCTCCGCCGAGGGGCGGCTGCCCGTCTGGCGGTTTCGCGTCGAGGGGGGAGCGATCGCCTTCCAGGATCTCGTCCGCGGGCCGATGACCTTTCAGGGCGAGGCAATCGGGGATTTCATCATTGTCCGCTCGAACGGGATCCCCGCTTACAACTTCGCCGTCGTCGTCGACGACCAAGCGATGCGGATCAGCCATGTCATCCGCGGCGAGGACCATTTGTCCAACACTGCTGCACAGGTCCTGCTCTATCATGCCCTCGGGTTTACCCCACCGGTCTTTGCCCACCATGGACTGGTCCTCGGCAAGGACCACACCAAACTCAGCAAGCGTCACGGCGCCACATCCGTCGGGGCCTTCCGCCGTCGAGGGATCCTGCCGGAAGCGTTGCTCAACTATCTTGCCCTGATGGGAAGCTCTTTCGAGGGGGGACGGGAAGTCGCTTCGGCAGAGGAGATCGCCAAGGGGTTTTCGCTGGAACGTACCGGGAAGGGGGGCGCCATATTCGATGAAGAGAAACTCCTGTGGCTGAACGGTATCTATATCCGGCAGGCTGACCCCGCACTCCTGGCGGACAGGCTCACCCCGTTCCTACGGGAGGCAGGGTATGACGAAAGCGCCTTTGGAAGGGAGCGGCTCAAAGGGATTGTGGCCACCCTCCAGGACAGCCTCCCGACCCTGGCCGACATCGGAGGGTATCTCGAGATCTTTTCCGACGACCGTTTCCGGCTCGATGAGGATGCCTCGGCTCTGCTGAAAGACGGTGATGCAAAACGGGTTCTCACGGCGCTGGACGGCGCTTTAGAAGCCCGGGACCGGCCTGATGCGGAAACGGTCCGTTTCGAGGTGTTGGTCAAGAGGATCGGTGATCAGACCGGCCTTAGAGGGAAGAAACTTTATCTTCCGATCCGGGCCGCCCTCACCGGTCGCCTCCATGGGCCGGAACTGGACAGGGTGTTCGTTCTGCTCAGCCCGGCTTCGCTTCACCGACGGATAGACCGTGCCCTTGCCCTCACTTGACCGTGAATCCCTGTGGAATCCTCGACGATCCTCGGTGAAGAATCCAAAGGCCAAGCAAAACGGGGAAGTCCTTTTCACAAAGAAAAGCCGCTGTACGGAGATTTTCAAAATGGTCGAGCGGCTGCAATCGTCCCCGGCCAATTACGGCTTGACCTATGCCGTTTGTATCAGATATAATTCCTAAATTACTCAAGAAGACTTATTTTCAACGGATTCCATCATCACCCGCCGCGGAGGAAGCAGAAAGGAGGAGCCATGAAGTTCATAGACGATATAGACATCAGGGGAAAGAAGGTCCTATTCCGATTCGATTTCAATGTTCCCCTCGATAGCTCGCTGAATATCACAGATGATACAAGAATCAGGGCGGTTCTCTCCTCCGTAAATTACGCACTTGATGAAGGAGCTCGGGTGATTATCATGTCGCATCTGGGGCGTCCGAAGGGAAAGCCTGTGGCCGAGATGAGCCTGGCGCCGGTGGCAAAGAGGCTCTCCCGTCTTCTGGGAAAAGAGGTACAGATGGCCCCGGATTGTATAGGAGGGAAGGTCGGGAAATTGGTGGATGACCTGAAGCCGGGGGACATCCTGCTGCTGGAAAACCTCCGGTTTCACGCAGAGGAGGAGAAGAACGACGACCGATTTGCAGCTGAACTGGCAGGATGGGCGGATGTCTATATTGATGACGCTTTCGGCAACGCCCATCGGAAGCATGCCTCCAACGTAGGGATCACCAAATTCATGAAACACTGCGGCGCCGGATTCCTCATCAAGCGGGAACTGAGCTACTTTGAGAAGGCGCTGGACAAGCCGGCGAGGCCATTCGTTGCGATCGTCGGCGGTTCAAAGGTATCGGGGAAATTGCAGGCCGTCGGCCATCTGATCCGCAAGGTAGACAAGATGATCATCGGCGGGGGGATCGCGTTTACCTTCCTGAAGGCTCAGGGACATGATGTCGGGAAATCCCTGGTCGAGGACGACCTGATCAAGGAGGCGCTGGAAGTCATCAAGGCGGCCAAAGAGCTGGGCGTGAAATTGTATCTCCCCATCGACTGCGTTATTGCCCCTGATAAAAACCCCGGCACCGAGACAAGGATCGCTCCCGTTCAGGAAATGGATCCGAACTGGATGGGGCTGGATATCGGTCCAGCCACCATCGCCCTGTTTTCAGAGGCCCTTGGCAATGCAAAGACGATTATCTGGAACGGTCCGATGGGGCTTTTCGAGGTCGATGCCTTCAGCAGGGGGACAACCGCGATTGCACACAGTGTGGCGAGCTCCTATGCACTGACCATCGTTGGCGGCGGGGATACGGATGTGGCGATCCAAAAGGCCGGAGAGACCGATAAAATCACCTATATCTCCACCGGCGGCGGCGCTTCCCTGGAGCTCCTGGAAGGGAAGGTGCTGCCGGCAGTGGCGGCCCTTGAACACTGTGGCGATGCAGTCCGGGGATGATCGAAGGGAGGGAGGATGGAGGGATCGAAGGGGGAGAATCGCCTCCCCCTTTTTTCTATCCTGACGGACCGGGAACAGATCTGATGATGAGGAACATCAAGCTGATCATTGAGTATGACGGTGGTGCCTATTGCGGATGGCAACGTCAAATTAACGGCGTCTCTATCCAGCAGGTACTCGAAGAGTGCATCGGCCGGATGACCGGGGAAGAAGTCCGGGTCGTAGGTTCCGGCCGCACGGACGCAGGGGTGCACGCCCTCCATCAGGTCGCAAATTTTCATACCGACTCCCGTCTGGATGAAAGGCGCCTCCTGATGGGGATCAACAGCCTTCTCCCGCCGGATATCGTCGTGAGGGAGCTATGCGAAACCCGCCCGTCATTTCATGCCTGTTTCGACGCGGTGAGCAAGTCATATCTCTATCGGATCTGCAATCGGCCGGTTCGTCCTGCACTGGAGAGAAACCATGCCTGGTTCATCTGGAAGCCTCTCGATCTGGAGAAAATGGCCGAAGCACTCCCTGTATTCAAAGGGACGCATGATTTTTCTTCCTTTTGCTCCACCCACACGGACAGCGAAAATCACGTTCGGACGATACATGCGATCTCTGTAAAGGCGCACGCTGACGGTATGGTCGATATTTCCATGGAAGCCGACGGTTTCCTGCGGTATATGGTGAGAACCATCGTCGGCACGCTGGTCGATTGCGGCCGGGGAAAATGCGACCGGAGGAGGCTGGCCGTAATTCTGGCGGCAAAGGATCGCCGAATGGCAGGCCTTACAGCGCCGTCGAAGGGGCTGTTTCTGAAAGACGTCATGTACCCGTGATGGGAAGCGTACAAGGAATTTCGATCGCGGTTGCACTGTCGCTTGATAAGGTAGGGATTATACGACGTAAGGGGGAAGAAGGGTGTCGGGAAGAATTGTCATTCTGCCGGAAACGCTGACCAATTGCATTGCCGCGGGGGAAGTGGTTGAAAGGCCGGCGTCCATCGTCAAGGAAATTCTGGAGAATGCACTTGATGCGGGGGCCACGGAAATTGCCGTTGAGCTGGAGAAGGGCGGCTCTGCAATCCGTATCACCGATAACGGAGAGGGGATCGACGGTCAGGACGTGCCGCTGGCCTTTGCCCGGTTTGCAACGAGCAAGATCGGTTCTTTCGAGGATATTTACCGGGTCCATACTTTCGGCTTCAGGGGGGAGGCCCTTCCCAGCATCGCCTCGATCTCGCGGTTGGAAATGACGACACGGCAGGCCTCATCACAGGTGGGTACACGGGCGATCGTCGAAGCGGGGGAGATAAAGGAGATCTCCGATGTAGGCTGTCCCGTGGGGACCTCGATCCTTGTAAGCAGGATCTTCGAACCCGTACCGGTCCGCCGCAAGTTCCTCAAGAGCGATATGGCGGAACAGGGGTACTGCATGGACGTGATTACCCGTCTTTCCCTGATGCAGCCTCTGGTGAAGATGAAGGTGTCGGTCAGCGGTCGGCCGGTCTTGAATATCCCTTCGGTGCCGGAGCTATCGGAGCGGATCGCCCTTACCCTCGGGCGGGATTTCTATGGTCAACTGATTCCGGTGCAAGGGGAAAGAGAAGGGGTGAAACTGCAGGGCTTCATCTCCCGACCGGAATTCACCCGCTCCAGTACCGCCCAGATGTACCTTTATGTAAACCGCAGGTATGTAAAAGATTACCTCCTGAATCATGCGGTCATGACGGCATACCGCCGCCTTATCGAGGCGCGGCGATATCCGGCGGTCGTTCTAGGCTTGGAAGTCGTGCCGACGGATGTCGACGTGAATGTTCATCCGGCGAAGATGGAGGTCCGTTTCCGAAATCCGCGCGGGATTTATGCGCTTATCGTCGATGCGCTGAGCGGGGCGATCGGTGCGGATCCCATGGCGAGGGCGGAAGGAGCAGTAGCATCAACAGACAAGCATTCGCCAGGCTATGCCTCCCGCGTCGAGGAGGCCCTGAAGCGGTATCGGGTCTGCTCAGGACCGGAAAAGATGTTCTTCACCAGCCAGCTCGCGGTGAAGAATAGCAGTCCAGTGGATTCCCCGCCCATTTTCAGGGAAGATGCCCGTGAATCAGGGCTGCCGGCGGAGAGGTACAGTTTTTCCGATCTGCTTTACATCGGTCAGGCGGCAGGGACCTACCTGATTTTTATCGGTGAAAAAGGGATAGTTCTCGTCGATCAGCATGCGGCCCATGAAAGGATCCTTTTTGAGAAGCTCCGTAGCCGGGCAAAAGGGGAGAAGGGCGTCGGCCAGCGCCTCCTTCTTCCGGAAGTGGTGAGTCTGCCACCCCGCGACATTGCCTTCCTCTCCGAGGCCTTTCCCATCCTTGAAGAGGCGGGTATGGAAGCAGAGTCATTCGGGGGGGATTCTGTGGTGATAAAGGCCGTTCCCGCCTTTCTGTCTCATGCCGAGGCGCGGACGCTGCTTCAGGATCTGCTTGCCGAATGCACGGAGGCGGATCGGTCTCTTCCGTTACAGGAAAGACGAGAAAAGCTCTTCACGATCCTTGCCTGCAAGGGGGCCGTCAAGGCGAACCGGAGCATGACCCCTTCAGAGGTGGCAGGACTCTGCCATGAACTGGACGCCGTTTCCCATTCAACCACCTGTCCCCATGGAAGGCCGTTTGCAGTCTCGATTTCCGTCAGCGAACTTGAGAAGATGTTCAAGAGAAGATAAACAGGCGCCTATGGCCATCTCCGATGATGCGAAACCGCGCGTGATCCTTCTGGTCGGCCCCACCGCTGTGGGAAAAACCAGGATGGCCATGAAGATGGCCGAACTCTTTGGGGGTGAGATCGTCAGCGCCGATTCGATGCAGGTCTACCGGAAAATGGATATCGGCACCGCGAAACCGACGCTGGAGGAGCGAAGACTCATTCCCCATCATCTCATCGATGTGGTCGATCCGGATCAGCCTTTCGATGTCTCTCAATACTGTGATCTGGCCCGCAAGGTGATCGCCGGTCTGCAAAAGGAGAAAAAAACTGTCTTTGTCGTCGGCGGTACCGGTCTCTATATAAAGGCTTTGCTGGGAGGACTCATTGCAGGACCGGGCGCGGACGAAGCCCTCCGGCAGACCCTCAGGGCCGAGATGGAGAAACAGGGGCCCCTTTGTCTGTATGAAAAGCTCAGAAGGAAAGACCAAAAAGCGGCGGCTCGGATAGATCCGCACGACAGTGTCAGGATCATCCGTGCCTTGGAGGTTTTGGAACTGACGGGACGGTCTATCGTCGAGTATCAGCAGAGGCACCGTTTTCAGGAGCAACCCTATACGGTTCTCAAGATCGGTCTCATGCCGGACAGGACTGTCTTGCATGAGACCATCGATAAACGGACCGACCGGATGATCTCCAACGGATTCATCGATGAGGTAAGGCAACTGCTCGAGAGAGGTTATAGCCGATCTCTCAAACCCATGCAGTCTTTGGGATACAGGCATGTTTGCACCTTTCTCGCCGGAGAACGTGATTTGGACGAAACGGTCCGGTCGATCAAGTGCGATACCTTCCGCTATTCCAAACGGCAGATGACGTGGTTCAGTGCCGATCGGCAGATCTCATGGCAGGATCCGGGCGATTTCGACTCAGCGGCCGAAAAGGTCCGTTTTTTTATCAACCCGTAAAAGGCCTTTAGCGGATAAGTTCCCCCTTTTTGCAATGCCACCTTTTTTCAATTGGTTGTGAAGAACCTGCATCGGTAGGAGAGGGAAAACTCTTGACATCAAAAGGTGATGAAGATATGGAAAACCTTAGAGATGGAGAGGAAATAGGCATGGGCATGGCGAGAGTTTATAAATGGAGCAGGAGCTTTTGACAGGCCAAGAAAAATTCACAAACCTTCTGAGATCCATGGCGACGCTCACGGCGTGTGTCCTTTTGGTATCCTGTACGCTAAAGGCACAGCAGCGTTTGACTCAGCTTGATACTCCTGAACATCATGCCTTTGCGGGAATCGTGCTGCTCAATCAGGAAAAATTTGCCGATGCCGGCCGGGAATTTGAGCTTGCCTTGCGTCTGGATCCAAAGAATGCAAAAGCCCATGCAGGCATGGGCCTTGTCAAATCCTACCATGGAGACTTTACCGGCGGATTGGATGCGGTCCACAAGGCGGAAAAGTACGCCCGAGGCGGCGAGGAGACGGTTTTTGCCCTTGTCGGAACCATCCGCGTCAACAACCTGAGTCATGTGACGTGTCTGCGAATCGGAACCGAATGCACGGCCCGTGATCCATGGTTTCGATCCTCGAAGGAGGCCTTCGACAGGGCGATTCTCATTGATCCAAGTGCCGCTTCCGCCTATTATTTCATGGGGGAGTCCTATCTGACCGTCTTGGATCTGGAAACCGCGGGTCGGCTGTTCAATCGGATCCTGGATCTCAATGGAGATTATGTCACTGAGGCCGACGGCAGATGGAGGCTCGTGCAGAAGGTCCGGCGGGCGATGCCGGAGACCAGCGCGGGGAAAAAGATTGCTCTGATGGAGCGGATCACCAGGGCGGATATGGCGCATCTGCTGTTAGAGGAAATGAAGATCGAAGCCCTTTACGCCTCACGGATACCAGGGACACTTGACACGGCGCCGGAAAATTTGGGGAAAAAGAGAAAGAATGACGCAAAACAGGCGACGGATATCACCCGCCATCCCCGTAAACTGGATATCGAAAAGATCATCCAGATAGGGGTTCAGGGCCTTGATCTCTATCCAGACGGCACCTTTCGACCGGACGAACAGTTGGACCGGGCGAGTTGCGCGATGGCGATCGAGGATATCCTCGTCAAGGTCTCGGGTAACCGCTCCTTGGCAAAGCGGTTCATAGGCGCTCCGTCTCCGTTCATCGATCTGCAGGCGGATCATCCCTATTTCAATGCGGTCATGCTGGCGACCTCCAGGGGATTTATGGAGCCCCAGGACAGGGCGTCCGGTATGTTTGCGCCGCTTGGTCCTGTGAAAGGAGCGGATGTCCTGATTGTCATCCGCAAGCTGAGAGACGAATTAAGATATTAGATGATGGGAGAAGGGGTTGCGGCCTGGACCATGTAGGCGGGTGCAACACCCCGTGTCCGAGCGGTGGCCCTTTTGGTTTGTGTGAGGGAGAAAGTGAATGTTTAAAGAAACGTTAACAAAGGTTTTTGAACCAAAAGCAGCGGAAGAAAGATGGTATCAGTACTGGCTGGACAATGATTTTTTTCATGCAGCGGACAGCAGTTCAAAAAAACCGTTTTCCATCGTCATCCCCCCGCCGAACGTGACAGGGATGCTCCATATGGGGCATGCCCTGAATAACGTTCTCCAGGACATCTGCGTCCGTTACAAAAGGATGCAGGGATATAACGCCCTCTGGATGCCGGGGATGGATCATGCGGGGATCGCGACGCAAAATGTGGTCGAGCAGGAGCTGGCAAAAGAAGGGCTCACCAGGCACGATCTCGGTCGGGAGAAGTTTATCGAACGGGTGTGGGAATGGAAGGCCAAGTACGGGGGGGTGATCATCCACCAGCTCAAGCGTCTGGGCTGCTCCTGCGACTGGGCCCGGGAACGCTTCACTATGGATGAAGGCCTTTCCAAAGCCGTCCGGGAAGTGTTCGTCCGCCTGTACAACGACGGCCTCATCTACCAGGGAGATTATATCGTCAACTGGTGCCCCCGTTGCAGGACCGCCATCTCCGATCTGGAAGTGGAATACCATCAGGAGGCCGGCCATCTCTGGAGCATCCGCTACCCCTTTGTTGGAGCGGAAGGGGGGGTCATCGTCGCCACCACACGACCGGAAACGATGCTTGGAGATACCGCGGTGGCAGTCAATCCCAATGACGAGCGATACAACGGGCTGATCGGAAGGGAGGTGATTCTCCCCCTGATGAACCGGCGAATTCCCGTCATCGCGGATGACTACGTCACGATGGAGTTCGGGTCCGGCGCCGTGAAGATCACGCCCGCCAGCGATCCCAACGATTTCGCCATGGCGGGGCGTCATCGGCTCGAGATTATCCGGATCATGGACGACAATGCGGTGATCAACAAGAACGGCGGAGCCTATGAGAGGCAGGACCGTTATGAATGTCGCAGGAATGTTGTCCGAGACTTGGAGAAAGGCGGCTTCCTCGTCGGCACGGAGCCATACGCGCACAATATCGGCCAGTGTTATCGATGCAAAACGGATATCGAACCGACCGTTTCGCGGCAGTGGTTCGTCAAGATAGCGCCCCTGGCCAAGGAAGCGACGGCTGCGGTGGTGAAAGGAAAGACCCGTATCATCCCGTCCACATGGGAGGCCACCTATTTCGAATGGATGAACAATATCCGCGACTGGTGCATCTCCCGGCAGATCTGGTGGGGCCATCGGATCCCCGTTTGGAACTGCGGGAAGTGCGGCAAGGTCATCGTTGCATCCCATGACCCCGATCAATGTCCGGAATGCGGCAGCACGAATCTGGCGCAGGAGGAGGATGTCCTGGATACATGGTTCAGCTCAGGGCTATGGCCCTTTTCGACACTGGGCTGGCCGGAGAAGACAGAGGCACTCAAGACCTTTTATCCCACTTCTCTGTTGGTCACGGGTTTCGATATCCTCTTTTTTTGGGTCGCCCGTATGATGATGATGGGGCTCTACGTGATGAAAGACGTCCCCTTCCGTGATGTCTATCTCCATGCCCTGGTCCGTGACGAAAATGGGGAGAAAATGAGCAAGTCCAAGGGGAACAGCATTGATCCTTTGGAAATGATGGATCGCTTCGGAACGGATGCCTTCCGGTTCACGCTTGCCGCCTTTACCGCCCAGGGCAGGGATGTCCGGATGTCTGAAGAGAGGATTGAAGGCTACAAATACTTCATCAACAAGATCTGGAATGCAACGCGGTTCTCGATGATGCATCTGGAGGACTACCCGGGTGATACGGCAGTGCGAAGGGAGAACGAATCGATCGCCGACCGCTGGATTCAAACGAGGCTCAACCGGACCATCACCGAAGTGGTTCGAGGTTTGGATGAGTATCGTTTCAATGACGCCGCTGCGGCTGTTTATCAATTCGTCTGGCATGAGTTCTGCGACTGGTATCTCGAGCTCATCAAGCCTGTGTTTTACGGAAAAGAGGACCAGGCTGCCAGAAGGGCTGCCCAAAAAACCCTTATGGCTGTCCTGACCACCTCTCTCAAGCTGCTCCATCCCTTCATGCCGTTTCTCACCGAGGAGATTTGGCAGACCCTGGTCGCGGATGGAGGTTCGATCATGGTGAGCCCGTTTCCCGCCGCGGCGGAGATGGAAACGGATCCTGAAGCCGAGGCGGAGATGGAGCTCGTCATGGAGGTGATCACCCGCATCCGAAACATCCGCGGAGAAATGAATATTGCCCCCTCACTGAAGCTCAAGGCGACCCTGGCGGTGCCTGACGAAAAAACCCGGTCGACACTGGAAAAAGGGAGGGTCAGCATCATGAATCTGGCCAACCTGGAGACACTGACCGTCGGCGGCGATATGAAGGAGCCCAAGGGGGCGGCGACAGCGGTCGCAGGTCCGGTTCATGTCTATCTGTTTCTCGCCGGGGTGATCGATGTGGCGGCAGAGCAGAACCGTCTGCAGAAAGAGATCGTGCGGATCGATAAGGAACTGGCTGTTGTATCGCGGAAGCTGGCCAATCCAGAATTTCTGGCAAAGGCAGCAGAATCGGTCGTGGAAAAAGAGCAGGGAAAGGCCCGCGAGCTCGAGGAAAAACGGACCGCTCTCGATAAGGCCCTGGCACGGCTGGCGGCTTTTGCCGCTGAATAGGAGGAGATCGTGACGTTTCGGAAAATGACCTCCAGGCTGATCCGGACGGCTCTTGATGAGGATATCGGACCGGGCGACATCACGACCGAAGCAGTCCTACGGGGGGATGAAACGGGAGTTGCGCTTGCGACGGCCAAATCGGAGATGGTCGTGGCGGGCATCGATGTGTTCGGAGACGTTTTTCTCACGTTGGATCCGGGTTTGATTTTTTCGGCACGGCGACGCGACGGTGAAACGGTTGGGAGCGGGGACCTCCTGGCCGAGATCTCGGGAAAGCTCACTTCCATTTTGTGCGCCGAAAGGGTGGCTCTCAATCTATTCCAGCGGATGTCGGGGATCGCCACGATGACACGGCGTTATATCGATGCGGTCAGCGGAACAGGGGCGAAGATCCTGGACACCAGAAAAACGGCGCCCGGTCTGCGGATCCTCGACAAGTACGCCGTTCGCGTGGGCGGGGGGCACAACCACCGTTTTGCTCTCTACGACGGGATCCTCGTCAAGGACAACCATATCATGGCCGCCGGCGGCATCGGACCCGCCGTCAGGAGGATTCGAAAGCGCGTTCCCCATACCCTGAAAATCGAGGTCGAGGTCAAGGATATGACCGAACTGGAGGAAGCGCTCGCCGCTGGAGCGGATGCCATCCTGCTCGACAATATGGGGATCAAGGAAATGGCGCAGGCGGTCAATCGTGCAGCAGGAAAGGCTCTTCTCGAGGCTTCGGGAAACATGACCCTTGATCGGGTTCGGACGGTAGCAAATACAGGTGTGGATCTGATTTCGGTGGGCGCCTTGACCCACTCCGTGGTGGCGGCGGACATCTCACTGAACGTGACTCGAATTGAGGATTCCCCTTCCTGAGATCGAGAAGGAACCGGAGTCGTTTCAGACAGGAAAAGCGGCCTGTAGGGGCGCTTTGTGGCGGATCTGGTCATGGGGAGAACAGAGGGATTCAATACCGAGGCCTTGCAGTCCCGTTTGGTCGGCCGTAGGATGGGGTGGCGGATTCACTACTTTCCTGTTGTCGATTCGACAAATCGCGTGGCCTTGGCACTTCTGCAGGATGGAGCAGCGGAAGGGACGGTTGTTTTGGCGGACTGTCAGACCAGGGGGAAGGGACGTTTGCAGAGGACCTGGCAGTCGCCGCCTGGCTGTAACCTCTATGCCTCTCTGATACTCCGTCCTGCCATGAGTCCAGCAGAAGTTGCCCGGATCACTTTGACGGCCGGAGTGGCGATCGCCGAGATGATCTCCGGTTTCTGCGAAGAGGGAGTGGAACTCAAATGGCCGAACGATGTGCTCATCCGGGAGCGGAAGGTATGCGGAATCCTCACTGAAATGAGGACCACGGGAAAGGTTCTGGACGGACTTGTGGTGGGCATCGGCCTTAACGTGAACATTGCCAGGAGGGATTTTGCTCCTGAATATCGAAATGCGGCTACCTCGCTTTGGGAAGAAACAGGGAAGATTTTTCCCCTTGAGGAGGTGGCCTTTTTCATGTGTGAATTTGTTGAGAAGTGGTATCATATCCTGTTGAGCAAGGGATTCGGACAGGTCCGGGAACAATGGCTCGCGTGGTCGCAAATGGTGGGAAGACGAGCCCGTGTCCTCTTCCAGGATGAGGTGCGGGAAGGGAGGGTCGTGGGTATCGACCATGACGGGGCGCTCTTGCTTGAAGATCCACAGGGCAGCCTCCAACGGATCGTTGCCGGGGATGCTTCCATCGTGAAAGGTTGAAAGATGCTTCTGGTTATTGATGTGGGAAACACCAATACGGTCATCGGTCTTTACGACGGCAAGAAATTGGTCCACGACTGGCGGATCAGAACCGTCACCGATCATACCGTCGATGAGTACGGGATGCTCATCCTCAACCTCCTGAAAAACAGCCGGGTGGATGCTAAAACGATCAAAGACATCATCATCTCGTGTGTGGTGCCGCCGATGCTCAATATTCTAGAACCTCTCTGTCTGAACTACTTCGACATCGAACCACTCATCGTAGGACCGGGGATTAAGACCGGGATGCCGATCTTTTACGACAATCCCAGGGAGGTAGGGGCGGACCGAATCGTCAATGCCGTTGCGGCCTATGAGAAATACCGGAGGGCGCTGATCATCGTCGATTTCGGCACGGCGACGACTTTTGATTATATCTCACCGAAAGGGGAGTACATGGGCGGCTGCATCGCCCCGGGGATCATGATTTCCTGTGAGGCCCTATTCGAGCGAGCCGCCAAGCTTCCCCGGGTCGAACTCACCAAACCCCGATCCGTCATTACCAAGGACACTGTCAGCGGCATGCAGGCGGGTATCATGTACGGTTATGCGGGCCTGGTAGATGGGATCGTCGGGCGGATGAAAACCGAAGCGGCGACATCGCCGCTGGTGCTGGCAACGGGAGGGCTTGCGAGGGTGATCGCCAAGGAGGCGAAGCAGATCGATGAAGTGGACGAGCTTCTCACGCTCGAAGGACTGAACATCATCTTCGCACGGAACCGGCCGAAATCTGCAGTTGACGGAGGGGACTGAAGCCGCAGCCAATCGCCGCAGATGGAGACTCCAACACCAATTGAAGAACGAAAATGCTGAATGTAGGCCTGACAGGGGGAATAGCCACAGGTAAATCGACGGTGGCGCAGCTTCTGGTGGAAAAAGGCGCCCGTTTGATCGACCTTGATGAGATCAGCCATGCAGTGATGGCACCGGAAGGGCCGGTGTGGAGGGCGGTCGTCCGACATTTCGGAGAAGGGATACTTGATGAGGATGGGACGATCGACCGCCGTAAGCTCGGCAACATCGTCTTTGCCGATCGAGAAAAGCTGGATCTTCTCAACCGCCTTGTCCATCCGGCGGTCTTCGAAGAGTGGCATAAACGAATTGAAGCCATCCGAATGGAGCAGCCAGATGCCGTTGTCCTTTCCGACATCCCCCTTCTCATCGAAGCCGGTATGAAACCGATGGTGGATCTGGTTCTGCTTGTCTATGTCCCTCCTGAGGAGCAGATCGCAAGGCTGGTGGCACGCAGCGGTTTGAGCCGTGAAGAGGCGCAAAAGAGAATTGCTTCGCAGATGCCGATCGATGAAAAACTCCCCATTGCCGATATCGTCGTCCGCAATGATGGCTCACCGGAGGCGACAAGAAAGGCATTACATGCCGTCTGGACGCAACTCATCGGGAGAGCGAAGCCTCACGGCGAGAGGGCGGACTGATCATCGCGGACTTAGCGGCTCGATCCTCTTTAGGAGACTCGGCAACGGGGATCAAGGCGGTAGAAGGACAAAGAAAAAAACGATTTGATTCAAGGAGTGGACAAATTGGCCCCCTATTTTGGCACAACCGCATTGATCGCCGTCTGGACGTTACTGGCTGTATCCTATGTGGGGGCAGCGTCATGCATCGACGCATCATCAGGGATCTCTGCCGGGAGGCAGTCAGGCGATCCTCTGAACAGAAACGGAAACCGATATGCATTTGCTTCGTTTATTGCGGCGGCTGTAACTGTCCTTGGGGCGAAATTCACCCTTATTCAATATTATGGTTCCGATCTGCCTTTCTGGGATCAATGGGATACGGAGCCGTTACTCTACATCCCTTTCGATCAGGGCAAATTGCTGTGGAGCACCCTGCTGTCGCCTCACAATGAGCATCGCATCTTCTTTTCCCGGTTATGGGCCCTGAGTCTTTATGCGGTCAATCACCAGTGGGATGCCCATCTGCAAACAGTTGCCAATGCCTTCCTGCACACCTTCTTCGGCCTATGGCTTGTCTGGATATTGTGGAGGCTCAACGAAAAAAAGGATTTATGGATCATGTTGGCGGTGCTGGTCCTCATCCTTGCCGTTCCCTTTGCCTGGGAAAATACACTGTTCGGATTTCAGTCCTCTTTCTATTTTCTGCTGGGCTTTTCATCGGTGGCCATATGGCTGATCCCGCAAAGCCGTCCTTTTTCATTGGGCTGGATGCTGGGAATCCTTTTTGCCCTTTTGTCCCTGTTTACCATGGGAGCCGGTCTTTTTGCCGTCCTGGTTTCGCTGACCTTGGTGATCGTCAGGGCTTACAGAGACCAACGGGTGACCTGGCATGACGGCATCACTCTGATCGCCTGCCTCCTGGTGCTTCTGGCAGGCGTTCTGTTGATGCATGTACATGAGGGTCATGCCGTACTGCGACCGAAATCCTTCATGGATTTCATGAAGGCATTGGGCAAGAACCTCTCCTGGCCATGGATCGACGTTCCTTTTTTATTTCCATTTCTGTGGAGTCCCATTATCATACTTGCCTACCGAATCTGCATCCACAGAAAAGAGGAATTATTCAAGTACCCCTTCTTTATCGTCGGCCTGGGCCTGTGGACACTTCTGCAGTGCATCGCCATTGCCTATTCCAGGGGCTTCGAAGGTTCGGGACCATCCTCCCGATATATGGATTCATTAAGCCTGATACCCATTGTCAATATCTTGGCTGCGCATTACCTGTATCGCCATTCTACAAAGCAATTCATGAGGAGGAAGGGTTTCCTTGTGGCTTGCTCTTTTTGGTACGCATTTTCCGTCATTGGATTTTTGAATCTCTTGATCAACGGATCCATTGAGGGGTTCTCCACAGCGAGTGCATATCTTGCGAAGCAGACTGAAACGGTTGGCCGCTATCTGGCAAGCGAAGACGATGACGTCATTCTAAAGGCAAGACATATGGAAATCCCCTTTCCGGACTCTAAAAAATTGTCTTCCATCTTGAAGGATCAAACGATAAGGGAACTCCTCCCCATATCAGTCAGGAAACCGCTGGCCGTCGTCCCCTCCATCAACGATTGGAATGATTTTATCGAGAACGGCTTTTTCCCTGCAATGCCCGTCATCAAAGACAAGAAAACCTGGGGCTCGTATGAGATATTGAAAGGAGATCTGCATGTAGGATCTTTCAGAAGCGAGAAGATGCCGCCCCCTCGTCTTCCCTATTTGCGGTTTTGGATTGCAGGATATCTCGACAATTCCATGCTGAGGCTTGAGCTCTATGGCATGGATGATCAATTGATCACAGCGGTAGTACCAAGGAGATTGCCAAGGGAAAGCTGGAAGTCCGTCGATATCAAATCGCCACAGGTCCCTTTCTACATCAAGGCAACGGACCAGGCCAAGAGCCGTGGGGGCTGGTTTGCGTTTACCGCGCCGACCGAGATCGGATTCCTATCGCTCCTATCCGAGTCCATCCTGTCCGCGGGGCGAGCCCTTCTTGTCATCGGGCTGGCATTGATGATGACGATCATGATTTACGTCCATCTTCAAAACAGGGAGGGATCTCTTATCGTTCGGCAAACGGATAGAATGAAAATAACAAGGAGAAGTAATGAAAGATCAAGCTTTTGACGTTTGTATCATCGGAGGGCTAGGGCATGTCGGTTTGCCCCTGGGGATTACGTTCGCCGAAAGGGGCAGGCGGGTGGTTCTTTATGACATCGATCGCGAAGCGGCCCAAACCATCAGCGGGGGTAAAATGCCTTTCATGGAAAAAGGCGCTGAAGAGATCCTTCAGAAGGTCCTGGGGAAAAACCTTTTTGTATCCACGGACCGCTCGGCGATCAGGGAAAGCCGTTTCATCGTCGTGGTGATCGGGACCCCGGTCGACGAACATCTGAATCCCGAATTCACGATGTTCAAACGATTCTTCGCCGGGATCATGGATGTGATCGGCGATGATCAGCATATCATCCTCCGCAGCACCGTCTATCCCGGGACCACGGAAAAGGTAAAGGATCTTTTTACGGCGGCCGGCAAAAAGACCCGCGTTTCTTTTTGTCCGGAACGGATCGCCGAGGGCAAGGCGATCGAAGAATTGAAAAGTTTACCGCAGATCGTTTCCTCCTTTGACGAGGCATCGCTTCAGGAAGCCAAAGGGCTGTTTCTATCCCTCACCGACGACGTGATTTGCCTGGAGCCAAGGGAAGCGGAACTGGCGAAGCTCTTCACCAATGTCTGGCGCTACATACAGTTCGCTATAGCGAACCAGTTCTACCAGATCGCAACAGCCGGCGGTCTGGATTTCTATCGGATCTATGACGCGATCACCTATGAGTATCCGAGGGCAAAAGGATTGCCTGGAGCGGGATTTGCCGCCGGTCCGTGTCTGTTCAAGGACACGATGCAACTGGCCGCTTTCAACAACAACACTTTTTTCCTGGGACACTCGGCCATGCTGGTCAATGAAGGACTGCCCAATTTCATTGTGCAGCGCCTCAAGGAACAGTATCCCCTTCGGGAAAGGACCGTGGGGATCCTGGGCATGGCCTTCAAGGGAGACAGTGACGATACCCGCGAGTCCCTCTCTTACAAGCTCAAGAAGATTCTGGAGATTGAAGCAAAAAAGGTTCTTTGCACCGATCCTTATGTAAAGGATAGAGATCTGCTGCCCCTGAAGGATGTTCTCGACCGATCGGATATACTGATTTTAGGGGCGCCTCACAATCTCTATAAGACATTGGATGTTTCCTCCAGGACGATCGTGGATATCTGGAATTATTTCGGTAAAGGAGGACGGTTCTAATGAAAGTTCTGGTAAGCGGTTCAGCCGGATTCATCGGCGGTTATCTCGTTCAGGAGTTGCTGGATCAGGGGCATCGGGTCGTCGGGATCGACAATTATTCGAAATACGGTAAAGTGACAAAAAGTTACGACAACCACTCGAACTTCCGATTCGTTGAAGGGGATGCCAAAGATATCCCGCTGATGAAGGAACTGATCGCGGATTGCGATCAAGTGGTGGCTTTGGCGGCCATCATAGGGGGCATATCCTTGTTTCATGAACTGGCTTACGACCTCCTGGCGGAGAACGAAAGGATCATGGCAGCCACCTTCGACGCGGCGATTTGGGCCTTCCGAGAAAAGAGACTTCAAAAGATCAACGTGATTTCCTCTTCGATGGTTTTTGAATCGACCTCAACCTATCCAACTCCCGAAGGAGAGCAGCTCAAGAGTCCTCCCCCCTTGTCCACGTATGGTTTTCAGAAGCTGTCCTGCGAATATTTTGCCAAGGGAGCTTCCGAACAGTATGGGTTGCCCTATACGATCATCCGACCCTTCAATGCGGTCGGCATCGGAGAAAAACGCGCCGTCTACGACAGAGAGGTCTATTCCGGCAACATCAAGCTGGCCATGAGCCATGTCGTCCCGGATCTTGTGCAGAAGGTCCTCAAGGGGCAGGATCCCTTGCATATTCTTGGAGAGGGGAACCAGGTTCGCCATTACACCTACGCTGGGGATCTGGCAAAGGGGATCCGGATCTGCATTGAAAACGATAAAGCGCTGAATGAAGACTTCAACCTTTCCACGCCGGTATCGACAAGCGTATTGGAACTGGCGCGGATGATCTGGGAGAAAATAAGAATAAATCAGCCGTTTCGTTATGTGTGTGATGATCCCTTCAAGTACGATGTGCAAAAAAGAGTGCCTGATGTGGCCAAGGCGAAGCAGGTCCTTGGCTTTGAGGCCGGAACTTCCCTGAGTGAGGCATTGGATGAAGTGATCCCTTGGGTAGAGCAGCAAATCCACATTGGAGGCATCTGATTGTCCAAGGCATTGGGTATCATCATCCCCGTATACAACGAGGGGGAAAATATCAGGCCGACGATCCGGGCCATAGAGGCGAACGTTCATACGCCCCATAGGATCTATATTGTCTATGATTTTGATGAAGACAACACGCTTCCCGCAGTGAAGAAGCTTCAGCAGGAAGGGGGGATCGCTCTTGTCTTGCTGAAAAACAGTGCCGGAAAAGTGGTCAACGCCATCAAGAAAGGCCTCCGGGAGGCCGAGGAAAAGTACCTGCTGGTCACCATGGCCGATCTTTCCGATGACTATGGCGTGGTCGACAAGATGGTCTCCCTGGCTGAAAAGGGCTTTGATGTGGTTTGCGGCTCGAGGTATGCCAAGGGAGGAAAACAGATAGGCGGACCATTGATCAAAAAGACCCTTTCCAGAATCGCGGGCCTGAGTCTGCGGTTTATGGCCGGCGTTCCCACCTCGGACGTGACCAACAGCTTCAAGCTTTACAGGAAAGAGATGGTGGATGCCATAGGGATCGAGAGCGACGGGGGGTTTGAAATAGGGATGGAGATCGTGATCAAGGCCCATTTCTTAGGTCACAGTGTCACGGAAATCCCCTCCACCTGGCAGGACAGACAAGAGGGGGCGTCGCGTTTCAGAATTCTTCACTGGTTGCCGAAATACCTGCGGTGGTATTTTTTTGCCATCAAAAGGAGGATCGTATCAGGACGTCTTCCCCTTTGCCGGTGATTGTTTGTATCTTCAGGCCTTTAAAGAAGATCAACCGGAAATTCCCGTGACCATTCATGTCTTCGAGGCATTGTGCTTGCCGTGCGACACATAGGCCGCAAATTTTACCACTTTTGGGGTGGAATCGGGCTTCTTTCCCTCTATGACTTTTTGGGGAGGGATCAGGCGCTTATCTTTTATGCAAGCCTGGCTCTGATCGCCTTGGGGATCGATATCCTGAGACTTAAAATTCCGGCGATCAATCGGTTCATTCAAAAAGAATTCAGCAGTTTCATCCGCAGCAACGAAGAGCATAAGCTAACCGGTACAGTTCCGTATATTTTAGGCATAGGGATTTCTCTTTACCTATACCCTACTGAAATCGCGATGGCAGCTGTCTGTTTTCTTGTCTTCGGAGATGTCGCCGCAACTGCAATCGGCGAACGTTACGGGAGAACAAAAATCGGCGATAAGAGTCTCGAAGGAACCGCTGCATTTATTGTCGCTGCCCTGGCGTCCGGATTCCTGTTGTCGATTGTGGGAATCAACGTCCGCCCGGGAATCACGGCTTTCGGTGTTCTGGTAGCGGCCGGTGTTGAAATCCTTCCTCTCCCTGTCAACGACAATTTCGCTATACCTGTCCTTTCCGGCGGTGCAATGGCGCTGCTGGCAAGCTGTCTGCGAGGCGTATGAGATCGCCTCCTGAAACGTGCTTTATCAGCACTACAAGTGCAGTATGCGCACAAGCGCCCGGTTTTTTGTCACACTGACTTTAGGGAGTTGTTGCAACCCTATAGTGCGATTATAGCACTTTTTATTTGAGGGACTGCCCTCGAGATATGCTTTTCGGTAGATCGATAGGGAAGGGATCCTCCTTTGATCACCGACAGTAACCTTTCAGAATGAAAGAAGGAATTCATATTCAAGGAAAATCATTTCTAGCTGAGGTTTCATTGGCATTCATCTTGCTCATCTTTAACACGTTTTTTCCCTTTTTAGGATTGTGAGGAATTACTTATTCAGGACGGCAGTTTTGTCTGTTGACATCAAACGACCCATTTGTTACTTACTCATAGGGAAGGAATTCGGGGAGCGAAAATCAACAATACGCCCAAAAGGGTGAAGAATGGTTTGGCGAAGCGGCAGTTGTCCGCTTTTTATGTGAAGTGAAAAAAAGGAATCTCTTAGGAGGCTGATATGGCTCGATTGCATGAGCATGAAGGTAAAGCGTTGTTTAAGATTGCCAAGATGCCGATTCCCCAGGGAGAAGTGGCCAAAACCCCGGAGGAGGCGAAGAAGATCGCCGAAAAGATCGGTAAGCCCGTCGTGATCAAGGTACAGATCTGGGCCGGGGGGAGGGGTAAAGCCGGAGGCGTGAAGTTCGCCGATACGCCGGCAGAGGCGGAGAAGCTAACCAAAGACCTGCTCGGCATGACGATCAAGGGTCTTCTGGTGGAAAAGGTTCTTGTAGAGGAAAAACTGGATATCGCCAAGGAATACTATGCGGGGATCATCGTCAATGCGCAAGCCGATGCCCGCTGCCCTGTCGTGATGTTCTCCACGGAGGGCGGCATGGATATCGAATCGGTTCCGCCGGACAAAATCGCCCTGATGAACGTCGATGTGATACGCGGTTTCAGGATTTACGACGCCCTTAACCTTGCCAACAAGGTAAAGGTCCCCAGCGCGCACATCGCCCAAGTGGCGCGTTTGATGGTCGGCCTTTACGAGACATTCAAAAATTACGGTTGCCGTCTCATCGAAATCAACCCCATAGTCGTTACCAAAGAGGGAAAGGTCCTTGCCAGCGACTGCCGCGTCTCGATAGACGACTCCTCTGCCATCCGTCATCCCGAGCTGGGGATTTCCGTCGCCCGTGAGTCTTCCACTCAGCCCACGGAGCTTGACAAGATCGCCTGGTGGGTGGAAGAGAAAGACCTTCGCGGAACCTGCTACTTTGCCGAAATGAACAACCAGATCGCAGGAGAGGTCTTCGGTACGATCGGGTATCACGGAATGGGCGGCGGCGGTGCAATGCTCGGCGTCGATGGCTTGAACAAACAGGGGCTGCGGGTGCCGGACTTTGCCGATACAAGCGGAAATCCACCTGCCTCCAAGGTCTACCGCGCGGCCAAGATCGTTTTTTCACAGCCTGGGATCGACGGCTACATGCTGGGGGGGTTCATGGCGGCCAATCAGGAACAGTGGCATCATGCCCACGGCGTTGTGAAAGCCTTGAGGGAAGAACTTCCCAAACGTCCAGGATTTCCCGTTCTGCTCCTTCTTGCCGGTAACAAGGAAAAAGAATCCTTGGAGATCCTCAGGGAAGGGACAAAGGATCTCAATGCCCGGATCCGTATCTACGGCGGCGAGCGCGTATACGATACCGTGGGGCTCGCTGCGGAGATGAAGGAGATGGTTCTCGAATACAAGAAGGAACGAAAAGGGTAAAGGAGGCCACCCATGGAATTTCAAGAACAGACCATCACGGTCATCATCGATGACAGCAAGTGCAAACAATGTGAATCCAAGGCCTGCATTGCGGCCTGTAAGACTTATGCCAGAGGGATCCTGGTCCTGAAGGACGGAAAACCTGCAGTGGAGGGCGATGCAAAGCGCCTTGGGACAGAGTGCTTGGCCTGCGAATATGAATGCTGGTTCAGGGGCAAAGGGGCGATTCGGATTGAGGCGCCGATCCCGGGGCTGGATGAATATCGTAAGAAACACGGAATATCCTAACCAGAAAAGGTGGTGACTACATGGCTATCCTGTTGACGAAAACAACGAAAGTAGTGGTTCAGGGGATTACTGGCCGGGAAGGTTCAATGCGGGCAAAGTTCATGCGACGCTTGGGAACCAATGTGGTTGCCGGCGTTACGCCGGGCCGCGGCGGCGAGGAGGTGGACGGTATCCCCGTATACAATACAGTGAATGAGGCGGTGAAGAATCATGGACTATTCGACGTTTCCGTCACATTCATTCCTGGAACAGGCCTCAAAGACGCCGTCTTCGAGGCGCTGGATGCGGACATCAAGTGGATCGTGATGCCGGTCGAGCGCGTTCCCCTTTATGATATCCTGGAGATGGTCGCCTATGGGAAAATGAAGGGCGCAAAACTTCTGGGACCGGGTTCCATCGGCGTCAATACCCCGGGAGTGGGTGCACTGGGATGGCTGGGCGGCTCTGTCGAATTTGCCAGCAGGCATTTCGTTCCGGGGCATGTGGGCGTCATCTCCCGCAGCGGAGGACAGTCGGGTACCCTGCCTTACGTGGTCGCCCAGGCGGGATTCGGCGTCAGCACGGTGCTGCATGTCGGAACGGAACCGGTGACCGGCATGTCGTTTTCCGACGTTCTGCCCATGTTTCAGGAGGATCCCGATACGGATGTCATGGCCATCTTCGGGGAGATGGGGGGGTCCCATGAAGAAGAGGCGGCTCAGCTGGTGAAATCCGGAAAATTCACCAAACCCATCATCATTTACGTATCCGGAGCCTGGGCCCCTGCAGGGATGAAATTTTCTCATGCGAGCGCCATTGTGGAGCGCGGCAGCGGATCCACTCAGGACAAGATTACAAGGCTCAGGGAGGCAGGCATCATCGTAGTGGACAATCCCAACGAGATACCGGCACGGCTTCGTGAGTTCAAACAGCAGGGAAAACTGAGGGTCAAATGACCCGTTAAAAAGAAAGGAGAAACGCATATGGCAGTGATGAGGTCGGTATTTTACGTTCCCGGGAATAACGAGAAATTCATCAGCAAGTCACCGGAGGTCCCGGCGGATATCATTACCCTGGATCTGGAGGACTCCGTTCCACCCGCGGAGAAAGCCAAGGCCCGTGAGATGGTGAGGGCGAACCTGAAATTGGCGGGAACAGGGGGCGCAAAGGTTTTTTCCCGGATCAACAACTGGGAAACCTTGATGACCAACGACGACCTGGAAGCGATCGTTCATGAGGGTCTCGACGGCGTATGTCTGGCAAAAACCGGCCACCCCGACGATGTGAAGCGGCTCGACTGGAAACTCGAAGAGCTCGAGAGAAGGCGCGGCCTCAAGGTGGGGAGCATCGCCGTCCAGCTCCTGATCGAGACGGCCAAGGGAATGATCAACGCTTACGGCTCCGCCACGGCCAGCAAGCGCGTCGGTTCGCTGATTTTCGGTGCCGTGGACTACTGCAAGGACATGCGGGTGGATCTGACCACCGAAGCGACCGAGCAGCTCTACGGCCGGTATTACACCGCAGTGGCGGCCCGCGCCGCCGGCTGCATCGCCATCGACTGCCCGTTCGTCGATTTTGCCAACGTCCCGGCCTTTGAGAAGAGCGTCCTTCAGGGCCGCCAGATGGGTTATGAGGGCCGGATGCTGATCCACCCCAGCCAGGTGGAACCCTCCAACCGCCTCTACCGGCCGACCTCGGCGCAGGTCGAATGGGCCGCCGGCGTTGTGGATATCTTCGAGAAGGAAGGGATCGCCAAGGGCTCGGCCGCGGTTTCCTACAAAGGCAAGATGGTCGACACGCCGGTGTATGAGAATGCCCGGACGATCCTGGCCCAGGAAAAAGAGATTTCCGATATGGAAGCCCTGAGGAAGAAGAAATAGGCGAGGAAATCCATGGGACTCGCAAAGCCCAATAAGAAAGTGAAGTAACCAAAAGCGAAGCAGTCGCGATGATCGGTGATTGCTTCGCTTTTTTTTGATGTCCGGCCGAAGGGCGGCTCGTGACGGAAGGCCGTTGATTCTGAAGGAGTTCGCGATGGAAAGAGAAGTGCTGATTGCTGAACTGGTTCGGCTGGTGGGCAGGGAAAATGTCCTGAGCTCAGCCATGCATTACAAGCTTTACGAATACGACGCGTCGCTGATCCGTTCCAAGCCGGACTGCGTTGTCCTGCCCATCTCCACGGAGCAGGTGTCGAGGGTCGTCAAGTTTGCCCATGACCATAAGATCCGCATCATCGCCCGGGGGGCGGGGACCAACCTGAGCGGGGGAAGCGTTTCCATCCAGGGCGGCATCGCCATTGTCATGACGAAGATGAACCAGATCCTGGATCTGGACATCGAAAATCAGCGGGTCGTGGTGGAGCCCGGGGTGGTGACGCTGGATCTGAAGAGTGTGCTGGCCAAGCATGGTTACCTCTATCAGCCGGATCCGGCGAGCGAGAAGGTGACCACCATCGGGGGCAACTTCGGCGAAAACGCCGGCGGCCCCCACTGCCTGAAATACGGCGTCACCAGCAACCATGTCCTGGGGGTGGAGGTGGTCCTGTCCGACGGACAGGTCGTCCAGATGGGGGGCAAGGCCCTGGACAATCCCGGTTATGATCTGATGGGCGTGCTCGGAGCCTCCGAGGGAACGCTGGCGATCGTCACCAAGGCGATCCTCAGGATCATGCCGAAGGCCGAGGCGGTCAAGACGATGCTCTGCATCTACAATTCCATTGAGGACGGCGGGAACACCGTGACCGCCATCATCGAGGACGGGATCATCCCCGCCACGCTGGAGATGATGGACAACCTGACGATCAAGGCCGTCGAAGAGGCGTACCATGTGGGTTTTCCCACCGATGCGGCGGCGATCCTGATCATCGAGATCGACGGACTCAAGGACGGCATGGAAAGGCTCACAGAACGGATACTGGCGATCTGCAGGGAGCACAATGTGCGGGAAATCCGCGTGGCCAAGGACCAGGCGGAGCGGGACAAGATCTGGGCCGGCCGGAAAGGCGCCTTCGGCGCCGTGGGCAGGCTGCGCCCCAACTATCTGGTCAACGACGGGACGGTACCCAGAACCCGGCTGCCCGAAACACTGGCGAAGGTCGTCGAGATCGGCAAGAAGTACCGACTGCCCATCGCCAACGTCTTCCACGCCGGTGACGGCAATCTCCATCCCCTGATCCTCTTCGATGAACGGGACAAGGACGAACTGGAGAGGGTCCATGCCGCGGCGACGGAGATCATGAAGGTCTGCGCCCAGATGGGGGGAACGATCAGCGGCGAGCACGGCATCGGTCTGGAGAAACTGCACGGGATGTCGATGATCTTCAGCCCCAAGGACATCGCCGCGATGAAGAAGGTCAAGGAGGCCTTTGATCCGCTGAACCTGATGAATCCGGGTAAAGTGCTGCCGGAGGCGGAAAAGGCCGCCTGAGTAAGGAAAGGAGACTCTATGTCCAATGCGACTCAATTGGCTTCAGCCCTGGCGCAGATGGTCGGGCAGGCCAATGTGATACAGGATCAGGATAGCGTGAAAGCCTATGCTGTCGATGGAATGACGCCGAAGGCGGTCGTCAGTCCCGGGAGCGTAGAGGAGATATCAAAACTGCTGGCCTATGCGAATTCGGAAAAACTGGCCGTCATCCCCCGCGGGAACGGCACGAAGATGGCGCAAGGCGGGGTGCCCCGAAAGCTTGACGTGGTGCTCTCGATGCTGAGGATCAACCGGATCACCGAACACGACGTCCCGAACCTGAGCCTCTCTGTTCAAGCAGGCATGACACTGGCCGCGGTCCAGGAGAAACTGGCCGGCACGGGCAAGGGTTCGTTCCTGCCCCTGGATCCCCCTTGCTCTGAGAAGGCCACCATCGGCGGGATCATTGCCACAAACGCCAGCGGGCCGCGGCGCTATCTTTACAACACCGCCCGGGACCTGCTCCTGGGGATCAAGGCGGTTTCCCCTAACGGTGATATCGTTGCCTTCGGCGGGAAGACCGTGAAGAATGTCTCAGGCTACGATATGACCAAGCTCATGATCGGCTCTTGGGGGGCTCTGGGGGTCATTACGGAGATCACGACCAAACTCCTGCCTTTGCCCGAGGCGTCGGCTACCCTCCTGATGTCCTTCGATGACCTTGCCAGGGCCGCTGCAATGACCCGGAGAGTCCTCCATTCCGCCATGCTTCCCTCGGCCATGGAGCTGATCAGCGAGGGTGCCGCGGCCCGGATGAAGGAAAAAGGGAAATACCTGGTCGCTTTCTCCCTGGAGGGGGTGAACGAGGCCGTCGAACGGCAGGCGGCTGAGATCGCGGAAATAGGGAAGAAGGAAGGGGCAGCCGGGTCAAGGGTCTTCAGGGGCCAGGAGGATCGCGCCTTCTGGCTGGGGATTCGTAACTTTGCCCTTGCCGCGCAGACTCCCGTCGTTCTCAAGTCCAACTTCGTCATCTCCAAGCAGGCGGAGATCCTGGAAAGCTATGAAAAGCATGCCCAGGCGGCCGGCATCGATTGCGCCTTTATCGGTCATGCCGGCAACGGCATTCTGATGACCTATGTTCTGGGAAGCGAAGTCGCCCAACCGGATCGGCTCGCTGATCTCATTGCCAAATTCACCGCCGAGGCCGTGCAAAAGGAGGGCAATCTGGTGGTGGAATCCTGCCCGACCGAATTGAAGGGCAAAATCGAGGTCTGGGGGCAGCTGCGGACCGATGCGATGGTCATGCGCCGTCTGAAGGAAAAGATGGATCCGGCGGCCGTTCTGAATCCAGGTCGGTTTGTGGGGGGAATCTGAGTGTTAACCGCAGGAGGATCCCTCCGGATTTTCCTGACCAGCGGAAAAAGGGGTCATTGACGTATGGAAGAAAAACAAGTGTTCGGTGAAAATACCCGTGAAAATATCTATCACTGCATCAAATGCGGTCTGTGCATCGCCCATTGCCCGGTCTACAAGGAGCTCTTGATGGAGGAGGCGACGCCCCGGGGCAAGGTACAGCTCTCGCGCCACCTCTCCGAAGGCAATCTCGAGCTGTCCGAAGAGGTGAAAGAGGCGTTCTTCTCCACCTGTCTTCTCTGCGGTTCCTGCGTGGCCAACTGTCCCAGCGGCGTCCACGGCGATCATCTCTTCTCCGGCGTCCGCTGGCGGGCGAAACAGCGCTACGGTATCGACTGGAAAAAAAAGATGATGTTCCAGCTGCTGGCCAACAAGTGGATGATGTCCACGTCGGCCTGGTTCGGCAAATGGGCCCGCAGCATGTTCGGCGGCCCCTGGATAGAAGCGAAGCTCAATGCCGGCGCCCTGAATGTGGAGAGGATCCCGCCCTTCAACGACAGACCTTTTGCCGCCTCTGTCCCCGAGGTCGTCACGCCGGAGGGCAAAGCCAAAGCAAGGGTACTCTATTTCCACGGCTGCGCCACCAACTACCTCTACGGTGCCATCGGTCAGGCCGTCGTGGATGTCCTGCAACGGATGGGGGTAGAGGTGATCATTCCCAAGGACCAGTCCTGCTGCGGCCTGCCGATCTTCATGTCCGGGGACAGGGAAACATCGCTCCAGTGCATCAGGGAAACCCTGAAGCTCTTCGCCCGCGCCGATGTGGATGCCGTCATCGTCGACTGCGCCACCTGCGGTGCGGCCTTGAAAAACGAGTACGTCCATCTGCTGCAAGACCTGCGGCAGCTCGGCGAGCCGGTCACGGATGAGGAGATCCGGGCGGCCGAAATCCTGGCCGCTAAGCTCAGGGATGTGACCGTTTTCATCGACGAGCACAAGGACTGGCTGCCCGAGCTGAAAGGCGATGGGGGCAAGCTGCGGGTCACCTACCATGATCCCTGCCACCTGGTGAAAGGGCAGAAGATCAGCGCCCAGCCGCGCAACCTCCTGAAGTCCATACCCGACGTCGAGTACGTGGAGCTGCCCGGCGCCAATGACTGCTGCGGAGGAGGCGGTTCCTTCCAGGTGGAACATGCCGACACCTCGCGGAAGATAACGAAACGAAAGGTGGACAATATCCTTGAAACCAAGGCGCAGGTCCTGGCGACCTGCTGCCCGGGATGCAATCTGACCATTTCCAACCACCTCGATCCGGCGATCAAGGTATTGCATCCTGTACAGATTTTGCAGCAGGTATTGGATGTTTAGAAATCCAAGGGGTGATGTATCGATCTCCCTGTTGCACGGATGGGAAGGAGGTGAATATCTGTAAGGATTCACTCTGACAAGGCCGTGCAACCTGAAATTGTTGTTAAGAGTCAAGCGGAAAAAGCGATTATCAGTGGAAACGAAAGCAGTTTATCTTGACAATAACGGAGTTGCGGTGGTAGCTAACCGCGTCACTTGCAGTACAGGATCAACCTTTCCTTTTTCAAGTCGGCCGTGTTTGTGGCAGGATTCAAACGCGGGATGGGTATGGGAAGATAAAATAACCCGAAAAGAGAGCAAGGAGGATTGTCTATGAGCAAGAAAGTCAAAGAAGAAAAGATCACAGGAGAAAAGGGATCGCGTCGCAGTTTTCTGAAGACCGCCGCCGTGGCAACAGGTGCCGCTGCCGGGGTGATGGGGTTCCCGGGCGTGATGCGCCTCTCGGCGGCTGCCCCGATCAAATGGAAGATGCAGACCTGCTGGGACGCCGGGACGGTCGGCTACACCAAATTCCAGGATTTCGGGAAGAAGGTGGCCGAGATGACCGAGGGGCAGCTCCTGATCGAATGCCTCCCCGCCGGCGCCATCGTCGGGACCTTCGAGATGTTTGATGCCGTGAAATCCGGCGTGTTTGACGCCTACCACAGCTTCGACGTCTACTGGCCCGGCAAGATTCCCGTAGCCACCTTCCTCTCCTCCTACCCCTTCGCCATGGACCGACCCGACCAGTGGGACACCTGGTATCAGGTCCTCGGGGGGAAGGAGATCGCCCGCGAAGCCTATGGCAAGCACAACATGATGTACCTCGGTCCGATCCAGCACGACGACAACCTGATTCATTCCAAAGTCCCGATCCGCTCCTTCGAGGATTTCAAGGGCAAGAAGATCCGGTACCCGGGCGGGATTATCGCCGATATTTATCGCGCCGCCGGCGTCTCCACGGTCCTGCTGCCGGGCGGTGAGGTGTACCCTGCCCTGGAGAAGGGGGTCATCGACGCATCCGACTTCGTCGGCTGGGCAGTCAACTACAACCTGGGATTCGCCGAGATCGCCAAGTACATCATCATCGGTCCCCCCTCCACCCCGTGCCTCCACCAGCCCTGCGACTTGATGAGCATCGAAGTCAACATGAACAAGTGGAAGGCGCTCCCCAAGCACCTTCAGGTCCTGCTCGAAGCGGCGGTGGCATGGCATTCGATCGACCACTATACAGCGATCCAGAAGGCCGACCTCGAGGCGGTTCCCAAGTACCTGGCCAAGGGCGTCCAGATCATCCGTCTGAAGGATTCGGACATCGAGAAATTCAAGAAGTTCGCCCCTGAGCTCTGGGTGGCCTGGGCCAAGAAGGATCCGCTGGCGATGAAGGCCTTCAAGTCGCAGTTGGAGTTCATGAAGTCCATCAAGGTCGGCTACTACAAAGACGCAGACATGGTCGACCGCAACGGCAAGAAGCTCGTATTCTGATATGATCCGGCGGGGGGAGGGAATGATTCCTCCCCCCGCTTTTTTGCTTCGCATTGTTGCATGAGAATCAGAATCGGAATAATCGCGGAAAGGTTTACACTATGGAAAAATCGGATAAATTGCGGACGTTCATGATGGCCGTGGAAAAGACGAACATCTTCGTCGGCAAGATGATGGCCTACGTGTCGCTCATCTGCGTGGTGATCATCTCCTTCGAGGTGATCATGCGCTATGCCTTCAACCTCCCGACCAACTGGGGGCATGAAATGATGTACTCCCTGTTCGCCATGTATTATGTGATGGTGGTGGGGGTCGCCCATTACTGGCGGGCTCACGTGCGGGTCGACGTGATCTACGCGACCCGGTCCCGACGGACCCAGGCGATCTTGGATCTGATCAGCGGCGTTTTGTTTTATCTATTCGTCCTGGTCTACATCTGGACCTCCTGGAATTTCTACTGGAGCTCCCAGACCATGAACGCGGGTAATACCTTGCTGGGGATCGAGATCCCCGGAGAGGCCTCCTTTACGGACTGGGCGCCGCCGCTGTACCCCGTCAAGTTCCTCATGCCCTTCGGCGGAGTGCTCCTCCTGCTGCAAGGGATCGTCTGGACGATACGGGACGCCCATATGGCCTTGACAGGGAGGGAATTTAAATGAGCATTGAATGGATTACTTTACTTATCTTCGGCAGCATGGTCCTGGTCATGTTCATGGGGCTGCCGGTGGCATTCGCCACCGGGGTGGTGGGGATCATCTTCACGGCGATCTTCCAGGGACCCGAGGCGGTGAACATCGTCCCAACCCGGATCTTTGGGCTGATGACCAACTACCTTCTGGATGCCATCCCGCTGTTCATCTTGATGGCGAATATCCTCGAGAGGAGCGGGATCATCGAGGATATCTATATGATGGTATACCACTGGCTGGGTTGGCTCAAGGGCGGAGTCGCCACGGCGACGGTCGCCGCCTGTACGATGATGGCGGCCATGGCAGGCGTTGTGGGGGCGACCGAGGTGACCATGGGAATGATCGCCCTGCCCCAGATGCTTAACAGGAAATACGACAAGCTGATGGCCCTGGGTGTGATCCTCGCCGGTGGTACTTTGGGGATCCTGATCCCACCCTCCGTCATGCTGATCGTCTATGGAATGGTAGACAACTCTTCGATCGGCCAGCTCTATGCCGGGGCATTCCTCCCGGGCTTCCTTCTGGCGGGGCTTTATATCGTTTACGTCACCATCCGCTGCTATCTCAATCCCAAGATGGGCCCTCCTGTCCCCAGGGAGGAGCGCCTTGACTGGAAAGGCCTTATCAGGGTGGCTGTACCGATCATCCCGGGGGGCATCCTGATCTTTCTGGTCTTGGGGACTATCATCATCGGTGTTGCCGCCCCGACCGAGGCGGCAGGGGTAGGGTGCCTTGGCGCCTGGATTATCGGGGTGATCAAAGGGAGAATGTCGTGGAAGTCCCTTGTCGAGGCGGCGGTCAACACAATCAAGGCCACCGGCATGGTCATGTGGACGATGTTCGGGGCGAATGTTTTCATTGCCCTGTATATCATGGTGGGCGGTGGAGACTTTGTCAGCAATATGCTTCTGGGGAGCGGATTGGGGAAATGGACGGTCATATGGATCATGATGATCATTGTGATCTTCCTCGGCTGCTTTGTCGACTGGGTCGGCATCCTGATGTTGGCCATCCCCCTCTTTGGGCCGATCATCCGCAAGCTGGGCTTCGATCCGGTCTGGTTTGGGGTTCTGATGGCCGTCAATCTCCAGATGTCCTTTTTGACCCCCCCCTTCGGTATGTCGCTTTTCTATCTCAAGAGCGTAGCGCCGCCCGACTGTACCACCGTGGACGTCTGGAAATCTGCATTTCCATTCTTGGCCTTGCAGTTTCTGGGGCTGGTGCTGTGTATGTATTTTCCTGATATCATCCTCTGGGCTCCCAGGTATTTCTTCAAATGATGATATCCGGGTAGTGGCGTTTTGTTGCAGCTGGACTGGTGGGATGGCGGCAGGTAACGGACCTGACGCCAGCACCTCTTTTAGGTAGGGATGGATAGTCTGACGGATCAGGAAAAGCGGACGACTAGGGCCTATCATGCCTCAGTGCTATACGTGGGTTTATTTTATGGGCTGCTTGTCCTTTGGACAGTCGGTACGGTACCTATTATATGGCAGAGGTTCGAGCAAGGTGTGTTCCGTGAGGACTGGCTGTACGGGCTGATGATCGGTTTTTTCTATCTGTACACCTGGTACTGGTCTTTAGGGATTGTTTCACGAATCAGTCTCGATCCCGAGGGACGTATCGAGCTGAAAAGCCTCCGGAGGGCATGGATCATAAAGGCAAATGAGATCCGCACGATCGAGGGGTCGCGGTTTTCCCGGGGAATAGGTTTCATTCGGCTGAAAGTACACCGGGAAAGCATATATATTTTCAGGAGCCCAAACCCCGTGTTGGCGGATATCATCCAGGGGATCAAGGAAGGGAATCCCTTGATCAAGGCCATCCGGATTTAGAAAAATAGGCCATAGAAGATCCCTGGTATTTGACAAAAAAGAGGGTTCACAAGGAGCGTTTCATATGGATACGATGTTTACCATTCCCCACAATATCTTGCTGGTCATCGGCGCGGGTATCGTCCTGGCGACGATAGGTTTTGCTATCTACGGTTTTGTCAAAGGCTGGAAGAACGTCATGCCCGATTACGATAAAAAATCGGATGAAGTGACGATCGATGGATAGCAGGTAGGGGGAAAGGTCTTCTCAATACCGAGGATCGATGAACTGTAAGAGGGAACGATTTTCCCCGCTCCGCTGTCCCTGAAATTTATTGTTTCTGCGACAATGTGTAAGGTCTCGTCGCCTTTTCCCATCATCAGCGATGAAGATCAATTTTTTATGGGGACAGTTCATTGCTTCGCTTTGTGTTCCAGTCTGTAACGACTTGAAAAAAGGTGTCATGAAGCACAGGGATATGCTTGATGGGCGGTTGTCCGGCAGATCTTCTGCGACTGAAAAACAAATCTTGAATTAAGCCTATCTCTTTGCTAATAAGCCGTCTTGCTGCAAGCCGTTCATTGATTCTCTGGATACGAACCGGGACAGTAGTAGTCATCATCCATAACAAACGGAGGGAGGTAATTCACATGGGCTTCAACATCTCGAAAAAGTATGTGAAGGCAGATCCAAGGAAACTCGCAGATTGGCAGATAGCGGATATCGCGGAAGAAAATATGCCCACCGTGGACCAGTGGCGGGATAAACTCGGTCTGCAAAAAGACGAGATAATCCCCATGGGGAAGCTGTGCAAGCTCGATTTCATCAAGATCATGGAGCGCCTGAAAAAACGGCCGGACGGAAAGTATATCGAGGTGACCGCGATCACCCCGACTCCCCTCGGAGAAGGAAAATCGACTACAAGCATGGGGCTGATCGAGGGATTGGGCAAAAGGGGGATCAATGTAGGCGGCTGTCTCCGCCAGCCTTCAGGCGGTCCGACCATGAATGTGAAAGGAACTGCCGCCGGCGGAGGGAAATCCCTGCTCATCCCCATGACGGAATTCTCCCTGGGGCTGACCGGGGACATCAACGACATCGTCAACGCCCATAACCTGGCCATGGTCGCCATGACCTCCCGGATGCAGCATGAACGGAACTATGACGATGCGGAGCTGGCGAAGCGCAAACTGCGAAGGCTCGACATCGATCCGACGAATATCGAAATGGGCTGGATCATGGATTTTTGCGCCCAATCGCTCAGAAACATCGTGATCGGTCTCGGGGGCAAGCAGGACGGTTTTACGATGCAATCCCGGTTCGGCATCGCCGTCAGCTCCGAGCTGATGGCCATCCTTTCCATTGTCCGGGACCTCAAGGACCTTCGTGAGAGGCTGGGCAATATCGTTGTCGCCTATGACAAAAAGGGGCGGCCGGTGACGACGAGCGACCTTGAAGTGGCGGGCGCCATGTGCGCGTGGATGCGAAATACCATCAATCCCACCCTGATGTCCTCCACCGAATACCAGCCCTGCCTGGTGCACGCCGGACCTTTCGCCAACATCGCAGTGGGGCAGTCCTCCATCATCGGGGATCGGGTCGGGCTGAAGATGTTCGATTACCATGTCACCGAAAGCGGCTTTGCCGCGGACATCGGCTTCGAGAAGTTCTGGAATGTGAAAAGCCGGCTGAGCGGGCTCACCCCCAATGTCTCGATCCTGACCACGACGATCCGGGCCTCCAAGATGCACGGGGGCGGGCCGACGGTCGTACCCGGACGGCCGCTCCCTGAGGAATACACAAAGGAGAACCTGGCGCTTCTGGAAAAAGGGCTCTGCAACATGACCCATCTCATCGGTGTGATCAGGAAATCCGGAATTAATCCGGTGGTCTGCATCAATGCGTTCCATACCGATACGAAGAAGGAAATCGCCATGGTACGCAAGTATGCCGAGGCGGCCGGCGCCCGTTGCGCCCTTTCCGAACATTGGCTCAAAGGCGGAGATGGTGCCCTCGAGCTGGCCGATGCCGTCATCGATGCCTGCAACGAAAAGGTCAAATTCAAATTCCTCTATCCGCTGGAGATGCCGCTCAGGAAGAGGGTTGATCTCATCGCCAAAGAGGTCTATGGGGCCAACGGCGTTTCCTGGACCCCTGAAGCCGAGGCCAAAGCCAAGCGGTTCGAAGCCGATCCGGTCATGAGGGATTTCAATACGATGATGGTAAAGACCCATCTGAGCCTGTCGCATGATCCTACCCGTAAAGGGGTTCCCAAGGACTGGGTCCTGCCTGTTCGAGATATCCTGGTATTTGCCGGTGCGAAATTTCTTTGCCCCATGACAGGTACCATCAGCCTGATGCCGGGCACAGGCTCTGATCCGGCTTACAGAAGGGTCGATGTCGACGTGAAGACAGGAAGGGTGAGAGGACTATTCTAAAGGAGGGGATGACGAATGACTGCACAACTGATCAGCGGTGTTGAGATTGCCCGTCAGATTCGGGAGGAGTTGAAGGAAGAAACCGCTCGCCTGAAGGAAAAGTTCGCTGTGGCCCCCGGGCTCGTGACGATCCTGATGGGCGAGAATCCGGCCTCTGTGAGCTATGTGACGGCCAAGCAGAAGGCCTCCAAAGAGCTCGGATTCCACTCCATCCAGGACAGCCAGCCGGAGACGATCTCGGAGGAGGACCTGCTCGCCCTGATCGAGAGGTACAACCGGGATCCCAAGATCCACGGCATCCTTGTTCAGCTTCCTCTTCCCAAGCATATCAACGAGACGAAGGTCCTTTACGCCATCGATCCGAAAAAGGATGTCGACGGTTTTCATCCGGTGAACGTGGGGAAGATGATGATCGGTGAAGCGGATTATCTCCCCTGCACACCCGCAGGAATCCAGCAGCTCCTGATTCGCTCCGGCGTCAAGACCGACGGGGCTGAGGTGGTCGTCGTCGGCAGGTCGAATATCGTCGGCAAGCCGATCACCAACATCCTGCTCCAAAAACAGAAAGGGGCGAATGCCACGGTGACGATCTGCCATACGGGAACACGGGATATCGCGTTTCATACGCGCCGTGCGGACATACTGATCGTTGCCGCCGGCAAGCCCAAAGCGGTCACTGCGGAGATGGTCAAAGAGGGGGCGGTGGTGATCGATGTAGGCGTCAATCGGATCGGCATGACCGCGGACGGCAAGGCCAAGCTTTGCGGGGACGTGGATTTCGACGCCGTCAAGGAGAAGGCCTCCCTGATCACGCCCGTTCCCGGAGGCGTGGGACCCATGACGATCACCATGCTGATGCTGAACACCGTAAAGGCAGCCAAGCTCGCCGCAGGGGTAAAATAATAAGGTCATGCCTGTTCGCGTCTGTGCCGTTGAGGAGGGCGCTTTCCCGGGCATTCATATCATAAAGGGGGGTGGATGAGATGGAAAACCGTTTCAAGACATCATTGATGGATCCGGCGACCCTGTCGGTCACGTGGGAGCTCGTTCCGGGAAGGGGGGCAAGGGAGAAGGACCAGGAGAAGGCCCTGAGCGCCGCCCAGCAGGCGGCAAAAGGGGGGAAGGTTCATGCCCTCACGATCACGGACAATCCTGGGGGAAATCCGGCCATCCTCGCCGATTATTTGGGCGAGGAGATTCTGAAGGCGGGGATCGAGCCCCTCGTCCATTTCACCTGTAAGGACAAGAACCGCAACCAGATCGAAAGCGCCTTGTACGCCCTTGATCGGGCGGGCGTAAGAAACCTCCTGGCCATGAGCGGGGATTACCCTGTGACCGGGTTTCAAGGAAGGCCCAAGCCGGTGTTCGACCTCGATCCGGTCACGACCATCGAGCTGATTACCCAGATGAATCAGGGGCTGGAATATCCGGGTCTCAAGGCGACGATCAAGCATCAGCCGAGCGATTTTTTCGTTGGTGTGGCCGTCTCCCCGTTCAAGGCGAACGAGGCGGAACAGATGGTCCAGTATTACAAGCTGAAGAAAAAGATCGCCGCCGGTGCCGGATTCGTCGTCACGCAGCTCGGATATGACGCCCGGAAGTTCCATGAGGCCCTGCAGTTCACCAAGCAGATCGCCCCGGGGATCCCTGTGGTGGGGAACATCTATATTCTCCCCTTCGGGGCGGCCAGGGTGATGAACCAAAACAAGATCCCCGGCTGCGTCGTCACGGACAAACTCGTGGCGGAATTGGATAAGGAGAAGGCAGCGGCGGACAAAGGGGAGGGGGCGCGGCTGCTTCGCGCCGCACGGATGTATGCCATCATGAAGGGGATGGGATTCAGCGGCGTCCATATCGGCGGACACAACATCAAGTATGAACAGGTCGAGTATATCATCAGCGAAGGGGAGGCGTTGAGCCCGAACTGGCGGGACCTGGTCCACCATTTCGACTATCCGCAGCCGAACGGATTTTATTACTTTGATAAAGACCAGACAATGGGACTCAATACGGCAACGCCTGCGCCGAGGCAGGGATTGCCGCTCGATGCCCCGGTCAGCTTCTCCTACCGGATGTCGCGGGTCTTCCATCAGCTGATGTTCGAGCCTGGGAAGAACCTGTATGGTCTGATGGGGGCCGTCAGCCGAAAGGTCGAGGGATCGAAACTGGAAAGCGCCTACCACAAGCTCGAGCATCTGGCAAAGGTCCTCATCTTTGACTGCCACGATTGCGGGGATTGCGCCCTGATCGATGTGGCATACAGCTGTCCCATGTCCCAGTGCCCGAAGAACCAGCGAAACGGGGCCTGCGGGGGGAGTTTCAACGGCTGGTGCGAGGTCTATCCGGAGAAGAGAAAGTGTGTGTACGTGATCGCCTATTCAAGGCTGAAGAATTATGGAGAGGAGGCGCGTCTGGACAGTGACCGAATCCCCCCCTGCAATTGGGACTTTTACCAGACCTCCTCATGGATCAATTATTATCTCGGCAAGGACCACACCGCAAAACGCCAGGGAGTTCAGGAGGGCAAATAAACGGGATAGGAGTGGATAAAAAAAGGCAGGTGACCTCCATTGGCCACCTGCCACAAACGCATCTCTTTTATGGGCTAAACCATATGGTGAAAGATTAGGCGGATTTATGCCCGGTGCCGCCGACAATCTTCACTAAATCTGCGACATAAACCTTCATCTGTTCCGCCTGGGCGGTCATCTCTTCTGCAGCGGAAGCCGATTCCTCGGCCCCGGAGGCGTTTGTCTGTATCACCTTCTCCATTTCCGCTATCGCCCGGTTGATCTGTTCCACTCCCTGGGCCTGCTCGCTGGAGGCAGCGGAAATCTCTTCGACCAATTCCCCGACCTTTTTTGCCCCTTGTGCCACCGTGGAAAAGGCCTCATTGGCTTTAGAGACGATTTCAGAGCCGTGCTTGATCCTTTTTACCGTCCCCTCAATCAGGTTCGCCGTATTTTTTGCCGCTTCTGCGGCTCGGATGGCAAGGTTTCTCACTTCATCCGCCACGACTGCAAAACCGGCGCCTGCCTCTCCCGCCCGTGCCGCTTCCACTGCCGCATTCAAGGCCAGCAGATTCGTCTGAAAGGCAATTTCATCGATTGTCTTGATGATCTTGGCAGTTTCCTCGCTTGCGGCAGAGATGTCCTGCATCGCGTCGGTCAGCTCTGTCATGGACCGATTGGCCGTATCCACTACCTTGCGCGTATCGGCCATCATACTGTTTGCCTGTCCGGCGTTGTCCGCGTTTTGCCTTGTCATGGACGCCATCTCCTCCACGGAGGAGGAGGCCTCTTCAATCCCCGCTGCCTGCGTGGATGCCCCATCTGCCAGGTTTTGGCTGGAAGATGATACCTGTACGGATACCGACGCAACCATATCCGTTCCTTCCTTCATTCCTGCGATGACCCGCTTGAGAATGCCGGTAATGTTCCGTGTGATAAAGGTCAGTCCGATCACAGTCAGCAGCATGGCGATGACGATGCTGACGCCGATCTTGATGATCCCGTCGTGAAGCGCTTTAGTGATGGTGTCTTTGTTGTAGCCGATCTTGAGAATCGCTGCCGTCGTTTTCCCGTCCTGGTCTTTGATGTCGCGTTTATAAAGGAGAAGCGAAGAGGTGTCGGATGGGATCTTGGAGTTTTTCGTCAAAACCTTGCCGCCCGCATCATAGAATACGGCAAAGGCCACATCCGGGTCTTTCGTCGCTTCCTGGACAAAGCCCTCCAGCGCGGGGAAGTCGTAATTGACAATATAAGAGGCGCTGATTTTTTCCAGCAGATTGGCCAGAGAATTCCCTTTTGAGTCCATCATCGATTGGACGGACGATTGCGTGGTGACAATCATGCTGGTTCCAAGGCCGATCAGAAGAATCATCGTCAGCGCCGTGACGGGAATCAATAGCTTTTTCCCGATCGTATCCAGTTTGAAAAAATGCATTTTATCTCTCATGGGCTGCTCCTGACACAATCTGTGGGAGGGGAGTGACGACTCCCCTCCCACAGGGGTCTCGATTTGTTCATACTCTATTGCGCCAGATACTTCTGTCCCTCACCCCTGATAAAGTCCAGCATTTTCGTGACATTGGGCGAGGGGGCGCCTTTGGTGATCAGGGTGATCGGCCTTCCTACCTCCGGGGTTTCGACGGAAGAGACGGTCGGGTCCACACCCAACGCAGGGTTCAGACCGATGGCGCCGGCAGTAGCGGCAACCACCTTTTTGATTTCCGCAGCCGTGGTGGATTCATGGACCTTTTTGGTGAACGGTTCACCGCCCATCACCTGCTTCATAAACACACTGTTTGTACCGGGAATCTTGGTTCCCCATACCACGACGACCGGCATATCCTTCCCGTCCACGTCTTTCCAATTTGCGGTCTTGCCGGAAAAGATCCCTTTCAGCTGTTCCTTGGAGAGCTTCTTGACGGAATTTGCCTTGTTCACGATCACCTTGATGTTGTCCTTCCCGATAACCCTGTATTTATAGACATTTTTATCAGGAATCTTATATCCCTGCTTATCCATCATCTCCATCCAATCTGGAAATGTCAAACCTGCGCTGGCCGCGTCCACAAGACCTTTGTCCAGGTCTTTAAGGGCTACATCCGGGCCGTTCGAGATAAGGACGATTTTGATCCCCGTTGCCTTCTCAAAAGGATCCTTGATTTTGTTGAAGACGTTTTCTGTCGGTGCGGCACCTGCGCCTACCTTGATCTCCTCAGCCAGGGAAAGGGAGGTCAACATGAACAAAATAACCATCGCCGCCACAACAGATCCGGTAAGGATGTTTCGCTTTTTCATCTTTAATTTCCTCCTTATATCTTTTTTAGGGTGTTTCATGCTGATTAATTTCTGTTTCTATCAATTACCTTGCATTGATATTTTTTATTATCGGTTTTTTGAATAAAAACTTTAGTGATTTGGTGGAGATTTTTTAAATAGAGAGGAAAAATCGAGAACGTTGGAAGGAAAGGTATGGATTGGGGAAAGGATTTGCCGAGTGGAGGGGCGGGAAGTAGTCGATGGTAAGTGAATGGACCCGCACGATCAGGATGAAGGCATGTATTTCACCCTGCACTCATACCAGCCAAAGGATCGGGATGTTCAATTCATCTGCGGTGTTTGATGAATTCGTCAAGCCAGAACAGATTCAGCTCCGCGAGCTTGCCTCTGGTCGGCACGCCCTCTGTGGGATCCCAGCCCATGGCCTCATAATACAGGGTCAAGAGGTCTTCGAATTCTTTCCGATCGAGCCCCTTGCCTTTAAGGGCGCCGCTCTCCAGAGGTTCAAAGAGTCGGTCCGGAAGAGTGTCATCCTTGCGTCCAAAACCTTCGCGCAGATTGAAGACCCTTGCCATTGTCACAGTCCTTTCACCCACCTTCATCAGCTCCCAGAGGCTCGTCTCCCAGCCGGTGACCGCTTGCACCACCTCCACAAGTTTGGGGAGGGTGAGGGCCCACACAGGACCCGCCACAAAGTTGCATACCCCCAGGGATTCGTAGAGCGACCAGATGAAGTGGAGATATGTGAAATTACGCGCCTTTCGCGGTCCCAGCTCCCGGCCCGGCACCGGCTCCAGGATTCCGAGCGGGGCGATCCGATCCAGATTGGGTCCGGTGACCTGAAAAGGGGTGTCATGGGGGGCCCTCACATGATCCGCGCCGGTCGGGGAAACGGCAAAACTCAGTCCCTGGCCGGTCTTCCCGCGCGGATCGTGCATGGGGAGCTCCTGGCCTTTGATGTGGAGCGCGAACGCACCAGAATCCTTTCCGATTCTCGAGGCCGCGATCTTGACGCCATCGGCCAGAAGATCGCCCAGCCCGGGCTTGCGATAGGCGATCCATTCGATACCCTTTAACATCGCCTCGGGATTACCGAAGGTGAACGCGATCCCTTCCGTATCGGCACGGGTCAGGATGCCTTTTTCGTAACATTCCATTGCAAAGCCGATCGCCACGCCGGTGGAAATCGTGTCCAGGGTATAGCGGTTGCAAAGCTCGTTGCCCTTGGCGATGGCCGCCAGGTCATCGATACAGAGAAGGGATCCCAGGGAGCACAGCGTCTCATATTCCGGGCCGCCATATTTTTCGGAAGTCGCATAGGGGCCGGAGAGGATTTCCACCGACCTTTTACAGCGAACCGTACACGCATAGCAGCCCTCCTCGCGCTTCAGGATCGTTTCGGCCATCTTCTCGCCGCTGATCATATCCGCTTTCTCGAAATAGCCGGTACGAAAATTCCGGGTCGGCAGGATGCCTTGGTTGCTCAGCGGGGTCACCAGATTGGAAGTCCCCAACCTCCGAAGGACCATGTTGGGGCCGTGCTGGCCGATACGCTCCGATAACTCCTTGGAGAGTTCCCGGAGCGTATCCGGATCATGGCTGGTCATCTTTTTTGTTCCCCTGACCGCAATGGCCTTGAGAAGCTTGGAACCCATCACCGCGCCCATCCCGGTACGTCCGTTGGCGTGTTTCAGCTCATTCACCACACAGGCGAATCGCACCCGATTTTCCCCGGCCGGGCCGATCAGGGCGATGCGGGCCCGCTTCTCATTGATCTCCTTCCGGATCATTTCTTGAGCCGGTCCCGTTTCCAGGCCCCAGATTTTCTCGGCGGATCGGATCTCGATCTGTCCATCATGGATCCATAAGTAACAGGGGGTTTCAGACTTTCCGGTGATGATCAAAGCGTCAAAACCGGAGAATTTCAGTTCCGGACCCCAGAACCCGCCGGCTTCTGCTTCACCGTAGGCACCCGTCAGGGGTGATTTAGCCGCGACGGTGTAACGGACCATCCCGGCAATCGGCGCACCCGAAATCACTGAAGAAGCGAAGATCAGTATGTTGTCGGGTGACAGAGGATCAATGCCCGGCTTAAGATCCCGAAGCAGATAGTAAGAAGCCAGACCCCCGCCTCCCAGGTAGGTGCGGTAGACGATCTCTTCCGGCTCCTCCAGCTTTACTGTCTTTGAAGACAGGTCTATCCTCGCAATCCTTCCATTATATCCGTTTGGCATCCTGATTCCTCACTTTCCAGCTGACCCGCAAAAATGATCGTCCCGCAAGTGTCGAATAAACCCTCAGCACCGTCCGGCCATGTCTCCTTTTGGATGGAGAAAATAGCAGAAGTCTGTTTTTAGGGGAATCACTATAAGGGGACCGGCATTGCGTGTCAATCGATAAAGCGTTCGCGAATTGCCTCAAATAAAATGTTACCGAAGGAGGTAGTAAAAAGGGATCGTTGACTCATAATTCGATGTTACCGAGCATCGGCTTCCAAAAGGAGGGATAATTATGAGTCCACGGTCCAAA